>Ga0326727_10000200_pt1 | contig 258702 bp, 227 predicted proteins | sample MB2enrmetagenome_FD_207643 | JGI IMG/M metagenome (GOLD analysis project Ga0326727, IMG submission 207643) | Lab enriched peat soil microbial communities from McLean, Ithaca, NY, United States - MB29MY | ecosystem: Environmental > Terrestrial > Soil > Wetlands > Peat | place: USA: New York... | reverse complement strand
CTACTCCACCACTTATTACTAAGCGTGGTGGATCCAGAGCAGTTATAAATGTAACAAGATGGTCATAAAAGCGATCCATAACTACAGACCATTCTTTTTCAGATAAATCTGCCATTGGCTTATCCAGCTTTTCACTAACCCACTTACCACCACAATCCTTTTGCCAAGGGTGCAGATAAGTAGCATGTTCTTCGTCACTAAACTTTTTTATTGTTGGTTCGCTGTTAGCATAGGTTACACGTGCTACGCCAATGCCTGTACCGTAAGTTAAGCCGAAGAAATTACTGTGACTTTTGTCCCAAACAGCCTCACTCAAAGCTGCACAGTAAGCATCGCCGTTCATACGCACTGGGCAATGAAATGTTTCTGTCAGAGTCTCTGTAAATGGCTGGTTAAGCCACTGTTTAACAGTGCGAGAATGAGTGATGGTTGTCAAAGTAGCGTTCAGTCGTCCAGGCATGCCGATTCCGATACCTTTTACATCTGGCGCAAGTTTCTGGATAGTCTGAGTAACCAGTCGTATATTTTCTTGATAATCAGGATTATTTGGAAAATCTATACGCTCAATAATCGAGGGCTCTATTACTGATTTAGAGGAAGCTATACGTATATTAGTGCCACCAATGTCGATACCAATAAACATGACTCTAGTATACTGAACATATGCTCTTAACCGTTATGTCTCAGAATTTGCAATTCGGAGGTCTGCGTGGAGGCGAGGGTGAACCTCAAGACCGTTGGCCTCAGCTACGTGAACGCATCAAATCAGTTGAAAATCTTGATCTACTACTTCTACAAGAAACTTGGAGCTGGGGTAAATATGGCCAGAAGCAACTGGCTCAGGTTTGCAATGAATTAAACTTGGAGGCCCTACCACTACCACCATCTAGTATTAGTAACGGTCCGGCACTACTCTATCGACAAGCAACCGTTGGTCGCTGGCAGCGCTGGAATGATGATTATAGCAATAAAACATATGCTGGCTTTGGTGTTGCAGCTTTTGATGTTGGTCTACCTAGTCTAATAAGTGTTACTTCTGTACACACCACACCCATGAGTTCTGATATAGCTCTCCAAGAAATGGGTTTAATTACGACACGAGCTTATCGCTATGGTCCATTTGCAATTATTGGTGGTGATTTAAATTACCCACCAGCACATGGGCCTGATCCAGACTATAGCACCATGCTTCCTTATAACGTTGCTGCCCGCACATTACTTAGCGATCCAGCTAAACCAGAACGCGTCCCTGATCGGCGTCAAGCCTGGAAGCTTGAGCAAGCTGGCTTTGTAGATGTTGCTTGGCATATGCATCAACAAACCAAAGACGATAAATATCTGGTACGCACGGCGGGCGATGATCGCATTGATCAGTTTTGGGTAAGCCAACCGTTAGCTGACGGCATCGTTAATTATTGGCTAGTCGATAATCCCGCTGATGCCAGTGACCATAAAGGTATCGTTTTTCAGCTGGAAACCGAAAAGGTTAACACTAAGAATCTCTGGCAATATCGTTAGTGAACAACAATTTTTTGTCTCTAAGATAAAGTGTTTCGTTGAGGCAAGATATTAAGGCTCGTTTTTCGTCTCTCTTGCCCTCAGTCAGGATGTATTTAGCAAAGTTATGTAAATTAACCTCAACTTGTTCTGTACTATCCGTGTAACCCATAACTGCGGAGGATAATCTTCTAAATTTATCCAGTTCTTTATGCAAAGCTGCTTGGCTTTCAACTCTCTCAACAGTTATGTTACCTAGAAGCTTTAGGAACGCTTCAACTAGCTTTTCTTCTCTGATATATGGCTCAGGGCAGAAGAAATCTCTGCCTTGTGTACAGTGGTAGTAAATATAGCGTGCAGTCTGCCCAGTTTTCTTATGAGTTTTGAACTTGTCTTGAGCCGTTATGCCCGAACCGCATCGGCCGCATTTCAGTAGTTTAATGTAGTCAAATTGCTTGGTTCCTGGTTTACTCTTTGGAGCTACTACCATCTTTTGTTGGACAGCAGCAAACAGCTCTTTAGTAATAATTGGTTTGTACGAGCCTTTGTACCATTTACCACTACCAATTGGAAACTCGAAGATACCACAGTAATATGGGTTATTAAGCATACGATAAACGCCACTTAAAGTTAGAATCTTGCCACTTTTTGTTCTAAAACCGACTAGCTTCATCCAATCATAGATGTCTCTTCCGCTAGCACCGGCTGCTACTTTCTCAAAAGCCTGACTGATAATCGGGGCTCGCTTCTTGTCTACAAAGACTTTCTTTTGGCCTTTACCTGAATAGTGATCATTAAGATAGCCTAATGGTGTCATATTAGGCCTAAAGCCTAGCTCACACTTGGTCTTCATCCCTCGTTTAACGTTTATGCCTCTATTATCATTCTCAAGTTTGGCTTGTGAACATAAGATCATCAGTAAGAACTTGTCGTTTGGTGAGTTAGTAAATACCTGGCCGTGAGTTCTAATCTCAACTAACTTACCTTGATCCATTAAATCTACTAGTGTTCCTAGATCTCCAGCATTTCTGCTTAAACGATCTGGTGCCCAACTGAGTATGCCAGTGAATAAACCACTCCGTATATCCGCAATAAGCTGCTCAAAGACTGGTCTTTGCCCAGACTGTTTAGCAGAATGGCTCTCTTTTCTGATGTCGCCTACCCGAAGACCCTGAGCTTGGCCCTGAATAGCCATTTCTTTAATCTGTGAGTCTATTGATAAGGCCTGTCTTTCGTCGTCTTCACTGGACTTACGTGCATACAGGCAATACTCGATTGGTGCAGCTTTGGCAGCTACTGAATGAACTGGTTTACCGTCTTGCTCGTCTGGTAGCTGATACGGTGAGGTATTAGTGAATTGTGTTGATGGTGGCATAGCAGTACAAAGGTACTCTAATGGGGGTGGAAGTCTAGGAGATAGTTATATCTACTAATATAATTACCTAATGCATATAACTCACCAGCTTATAGGCCAAATTGCAGGAGTTATAGCCTTTTTATCAATATGGCCTTACGTCATAAGTATTCTTAAAGGTCACACTAAGCCTAGTAGATCAGCCTATGCTATTTGGGCCCTGGTAGAAGTGGTTACAGCCGTAACTTATATTGCCTCAGGGGCTAGATCAACTATTTGGGTAATTTTAACATGGGCCTTTTCTGCGGTACTGATATTTATCTTGTCTATAAAGTATGGTATGGGTGGTCACAGTAAGCTAGACCTAACTTGCCTTGCCATTGCCCTTATAGCCATAACTATATGGATTACTACTAAAAGTCCAATAGCTGCTCTATATGCCAGTATCATCGCCGGAAAGCTCAGTTATCTACCGATAATCAAAAAGTCATACTTAACCCCAGAAACTGAGAATACGCTGTCTTGGGGTATGGTCGTATTCGCTGCCATATTAAACCTATTTGCCCTAACTACTCTTAGGCCAGCGATCTCAATACTACCTATATCTGGAGCAATTATAGAGGGGACAGTCTTTATACTGCTTATATTACCCCGACAAAGAAAGCTCAATAGATGAAAGAACTGCTTGCACTTGGTGCAACTGCCCTCATAGTGGTTGCCTATATACCGTATATACGAGATGTATTAAAAGAGAAAACACACCCTCATGCGTATAGTTGGTTTGTCTCTGGTTCTCTAACACTTATTGCCTTTGGGTTGCAAGTCTCTAAAGGTGCGGGCTGGGGAGCTGTTCCAACGTTTGTTGGTGGGCTAGCAGGACTACTCATTTTTACACTGTGTTTTATCAAGAAACGTTCGCCTATTACTAAATCAGATACGTTTTTCTTTCTGCTTGCTCTAATTGCAGCTGGTCTTTGGTTAATTGCCAATCAGCCAGTTTTCTCGGTCATACTACTATCGCTAGCTGATATTCTGTCATTTATACCAACAATCCGAAAGTCATGGAAGAAGCCAAATCAAGAAACAGTATCTTTCTATTTTGTTAGTTCATTGCGGTTTACTCTAGCGACTATTGCCGTCCAGAATTACAGTATTGTTACTGTTTTATATCCTGCCAGTGGAGCTGTCGCAGATGTCTGTACGGGTGCCTATCTACTGATTCGTAGACGTAAAGGCGTAGTGGTCCACGGTGATGGTTATATCTAGCAAATTATCGATCGGTAGCGTAATAGACACTAGCTCAAGCAACTATCGGTATAGTTGTCTATTTCTTATACTTGCCGTTTTTCTACTAATAACAAACGGGGCAATAAATGTGATAGCGGCAAACATGCCAAAAGCCGCATATTTGTCATCCATGAATAGCAGCAACGCTGCAATACCAAATATTGAAGCTCGGCCAATATTGCCGTAAAACTCAGAGGCTCGCCAGAACCCTATATCTACATCTTTGGCTAGATCCAAAGGTACAGCAAACCTAATGGGTAGAGACAGGTTATCTATAAAGGCATATATGCCGCCAACCACTAGTAAAGTACTCAAGTCTTTCAGACCCGGTATAATTAAAATAAGTATGCTCATTGCAATCATAATTGGATAGAGTATTTCAACTCGCTTTTTAGACCTATCTGAGACATGAGACAGTACGAAGGCTACGATTAAACTAGTTAAAGCTAGGTAGCTAAGCAAGCCACCAACTTGGTATTGATTGCTCAAAAAGAACAGGGCGTATATGAATAGGAAATTACCCTGAAAGTAGTAAATAGTCTGCTCCAGAAAAGTGATAGTCTTAAGGCCCTTATAGGCTCTATTGGCCTTGGCAAAGCTATGTTTAATATGATGGTTAAACGCTTCATTCTTGACATAGAGTAGCGGTAGCATAAATAGCAGTATCCCTATAAAGAACAGTGCTCTATAGCCGATACCACTTATTACTAGAGCCCCGAGCGGTGGCAGGATAATGCCGACAAGTGGCCCTAGAATAAAATAAATTGATGAATCTTTAGCATTAGTATCATTCTGGGACTTAAGGAAGAAGATATAATTAATTGACACCCAAAAGAAGCCTAAGTTAACGCCGTTGAAGATACCAAACAGTAGGTATGAAATATGGGTATAGAAAAGTAGCGATAGTGACATAGCTATGTAGCCCAGAATGCCGTAACGCATATACCTTTGTATCTTCCAGTTATTACAGAAAACAACTATTGGTATTGAAGCAAGAGGTCCAAGAGCATAGATAAGAATAAGTTTTGGTAGTGAAACACCATGCAATTTGAAGTAATACTCAGCAAATGCCAGCCCAAAATTATCTGCAATTTGGATTAGGAAGTTCAGCGAGGCAGCTTTTTGAAGTCTTCTGAAGTAATTAATGACAATCTCCATCTTGGTTCAATCATAGCAAAAAGACCAACAAACCTGCTTAATCAGGGTCGTTCTGATTCACGGCTATGCTATATCTAATCTAATTCAAAGTAATTGTGCCTGTTTGTAGCTTAAGGCACTAACCACTCACCAGTGCTTTGTGACAATCCACTTTGGATTTGGAACTGTACTTTAGCCGTATTAACAGCGTCTGGAACTTGGAAAACTACACAACCAGTTGTACTTTCTCCTGGAGCTAATGTGTATTGCCCGCTATTAAAGTTTGTACACTCGTTAACGTTATCAAAGTCTGCTGTATAACTCTGATTATCAGTTCCTATTAAAGTGACGTCACTGTTAGCGTCATCACTGAAAGCTGCGGTACCATTGTTAACGATCTTAATATCTACTGCTACGAACCTATCACCAGCATTAGGCGTGGTGTACTGATCTGCTCCGCTAGCAGGATCTATTACCTGATTTAGTGTTACAGCTAATCCTTTACCACCGCCCACATCTACCGTTGCACCAACGTGTGCTGTAGGATTTGATGTATTCGAACCGGATTTGCTACTTGAACCGCTATTAGATGTACTTGCCGTTGTGTTTACAGTTGTTTTGTTATTACTTGCAGCCGCTGATCCGATAATTATCAGCACTACAATAACACCTACTATGGTTAAGACTTTATGTCTACCAAACCACCCTTTATTACTTTTATCTTTACTCATTGGACAGCCCCTCCTAAAGGCTTTGTTATTTATCGGAGGCTGCCCTTATATATAAAAATGGACAGCCACGCTAGTGACTGTCTAGATCGCAGACAAGCCGTTAAGCCTGCTTTTCGCGTAGCTGCCCATTACTATGGCTTAACTACGCGAACTTGCGTTCGCTCATCTGCAATCTAGACACCACCATTGTACTGGGGTACAGATGTAAATGCTAGTCATCGTCATATACGATGCCGTAGCACGTAATGTGTTCGTCGTCGCCCGGTCCACCAAGCCAACCCCAGCCAAAAGTTACCTCCCATTTAACCTTAGTTTGAATATAGTTAAGTGCCATAGACACAGCGTCAGCTAAGTCATCATGTTTCTCAACGCCAAAGCCAACTATCTGCTGAATTATCGGGGCAATCACGCGGTCTTTAGGGAAATAGACCATACCCATTTCAAACAGAGGACTAGCAAGTTGTAGTCTAGATCGTTTATCACCATGTATCTTGACTCCCACAGCCTCAATGCCACGATGCTTTAGCTGTTCTAGGGCGGCTGTTTGGTAGGCCACTTGCTCAATTAAGGCTCTTGGTTCTTCTTCTCGATCTTCTAGTAAGTCGTTGTCGACTAATACTGACTTATACATAGTTACGATTGAATCTAAAGTATGCATATGACTTATTCGGTCGTTAATAAAACGTTTATCAATATAGTACTTACGGTCTTGAGGTTTGAAGCCGTAGACATGAACAATCACAATAGCGGTGCAGTCTGCACTGGCCTTTTCAGAGATAGCTAAGTCAACTGATACAAACGAGTTAATATACTCGTTCTCTTCTGACTTTTCTGGCAACTCATCATAGTACTGCAGCCAGCGAGTATCAATAACCTGATCTTCATCAGGAATTATTCGCAGCATATACTCCCGCTCCCAAGCTATCTTGTTAGCTATCGTGCGACGAAGTTTATTGATGGACTGCTTATCTGGGTATTTTCCAGGCCAAAGGCTTTTATTACCTTTCATAATTGGCCACTCTCGAAAAATGCCGTCAACTTCATCATCTTCAATGCGCTCCTTAAGGCGCATGAGTAGTGAATCTTCGTGTAGCAAGTTGCCGACGACAATTCGCTTGGTGTAGGTATCACCGGCTGGGATAATTTCACCGGTAAACCAGTCAAATGTTTTGTTTCGGCCTTCTCTAGTTTTGACGCTGCTCATATCTTCAACGTCGTCACAGATAATGAGGTCTGGGCGGTATTGACCGTGACGAATACCTCGGACACTTTGCTCAGTAGAAATAGCCGTAATGCGAGCATTGTACTTCGGTATATAGAGCGAGGTTGAACCCCATTCCTCACGCTGTTCAACGAATGGCCCGAGGTCATTAGCTAACAACTCATTACTTTCCAGCTCTCGTTTAATGTTTGTTAGATGGACTCTGGCTTGGTACTGGGTCTGGCTAGCAATAAGCACAAACTTCTTTTGCAACTTGCCAACAATAGCCCAAATTGGATAAGACATCGTCATAATAGTCGACTTTGCTGAGCCACGAAACGCCACTATGACGGCAAGTGGTAAATTCACATCTTCACTAATAGCAAATAGGTCACGGTGCAAATCAGCGGTCTCATGGGTGACATATGCCGAGAAGTAGGTTGAAAAAAACCACTGATGGCTCTGAGTCGTTACCTCGGCTCTTACTTTTTTATCCGTAAATAGTGTGCTTTGTAGCTCATCCGTTTCCATCTTTTTTTCCTTCGCTGGGGTTTAGGCCAGCCAACTTTAAAGCGTGCTCGACAACCACAGCTTGTTCAGGGGTCAGTGCTTGCTGATCCTGCTTCAGATGTGCGTCAACTTCAATACGAGTGCGATAAGTCGTGTGGTGATGTTTGAGCCAAAAGACAATAGCAGTCATGTTTTGCTCTTTAATTGCAGATATTAGCTGTGATTCAGCCAGGTCATTAATTCGACCAGCACTTTCCTCAATGGCACTGTCACAAGCTTGGGTAAAGTCTTCGTCGTCTTTACGCCAGCGGTAATAGGTGGATCGTGGTATGCCAGTCTGTTTACAAGCCACTTCAACAATTGGTGACTTAGCTAGCGCCTTTAGCAGCTTCTGTTTATCTAGTTCTTGGTTGCGACTCATGGCGTCTCCTTAGCTTGCTGACCTGTTAATTTCTCCCAACGGTCAATAATGACTTGGCAATAATCAGGGTCTAGTTCAACCATTAGACACTGGCGTTGAGTCTGTTCACAGGCAATAAGAGTGCTACCACTACCACTAAAACCGTCGAACACGATGTCACCAACATTCGAGCTATTAAGAACAAGACGGCGCAGTAGCCCAACCGGTTTCATGGTTGGATGCAGTTTGCTTGTGGTTGGTTTTGGGTAAATCAAAACGCTTTTGTCTTTGCTTTTAGCAAAGTTATGAGTGCCGTACCAACCGTAAATTATTAGCTCGTGCTGGGGTAAGTAATCCAAACGACCAATAATAGACTGGGTTTTAGCCCAGATGAGCAATTGGGTGAACTTGCCCCCACCAGCTTCTAGGGCTTTGACGGTCGGCAATAACATTTTATCGGAGTTGAAGATATAGAGACTATTCTTTTTGGCTAGATGTAACTTGATAGCTTCCAGCCAGTTTTTGGTGAAGTATTCATAGCCAGCGGCATCGTCAATGTTGTCATTTGCTATAGCTCTCTTGCTAACAATCTTAGTAATTCCTTGTTTGCTCTCAGTGTAGTTCACTCCATAAGGCGGGTCACAGAGAATAAGGTTAACTTTACTGTCACCAAGTAGTTGTTTAACCAGTTCTGGGTCGCTGGAATCACCACACGCTAAGCGGTGCTGACCTAATTTATAGATTGATCCCGTCTTCACAGCTGTACCACCTTATCACCGGTTAAAGCTTCCCAACGGTCAATAATAACCTGACAAAAGACTGGCTCTAGCTCACAGAGTAGTGCTCTGCGTTTCATTTGCTCGCAAGCAATTAGGGTTGAGCCGGAGCCTCCAAAGACGTCAAGCACCATGTCACTCACTTTGGTGCAACGTTTTAATGGCTTTTCGTGGAGGGTTACTGGCTTTTGGGTGGGGTGTTTATAGTCTTGCCCGGCCTCACGCTTTGCCAACCAGACGTCAAAGAGGTCGATGATATCATCTATGGTACGGTTGCCCGAAGCTATGTCTTTATTAAGGACTTCGGTCAGGTTTTGGCTACTTTCAGACAGGAATGGTTTGCCTCTAGTCGCATAAACGCATGGCTCATAGCCTTTGTTGAACGCGACCTTCGGCGTAACGTTAAAGCCATTCTTAATCCACATGCAAACTCGGCGGTTCTTCAGTTTATAATCGGCCATTAGGGACTGTACCAAACCAATGTAGGTCTGATCACAGTACATAAAAACGTGAGCATCCTTAGTAAGTGTCGGCAGCGCCGTAGCTAGAATATCTCTTAGGAAGTTACGGTAGTCTGCCTCACTTTTATTGTCATCCGTTGTGCCACCATAACCTGCTTTTCGCCCTACACCCTTGTTGTAATCAAGGCCAATGTTATATGGCGGGTCGGAGTAGAAAATAGTTGGTTTTAAGTCACCGACCAGACGCTTAATAACTTCAGAGTCAGTTGAGCTGCCGCAAATTAGGCGATGCTGGCCTAGCTGGAATAGATCGCCTGGCTTTATATCGGTTTCCTGAGCCTCTTTGACTGCCTTTTCAACGTCAAAGTCATCATCGTCAGTCTCTAAGGCATCATTCCATATATCTGCTAGGTCGCTGTCATCAAAGCCGACATCAAGCAGTAGCTCAATATCGAACTCTTTTAATAATTCCACGTCCCATTCACCGCTGTTACGGTTAAGACGCAAGTTTAATTCTTTTTCTTTGGCTTCGTCTAGCTCAACGTACACAACTGGTATGGTTTTATGGCCAAGCTCTTTGGCCGCACGATAGCGTTGGTGGCCACCAATAATGATGTTCTTACGTTCCGGTAATCCGTTCACAATCAGTGGATCAACCACCTCAAAACGACGCAGGCTCTCTTTTAGGTCTGCTAGGGCTTTGTTGGATATTTTGCGTGGATTGTAGGTGGCTGGTTTTAATTCGTCAATGTCGACATACACAATGCTGTGTTTTTGATTTTCCATAATTATTCCCTTGTTTAACATACAAGGTTAATTATGAAGAGTTATTGGTTATGCCACGACAGGGGCGGTAGCTTTCGTAACGCCCCGGATTTGGCTGGCTTAAAGCGTTGTTCTAGTTCTCTTTTAAAGTCTGATACATCCTTGGCGGTGCCAAAGCCTAGTTTAGGATGCTTCTCAGCAATTTTCTGCTGGGGTAGCCCCTTATCTTCTAGCTCACGTACTTTCAAATACCTTTTAACTGTCTCTGGCTTAACTTTATCCCGACGTTTCGGCACTTCTGAATCCATGTAAGCTTGGTATTTTTCGACTTCACTCCATATAGCACGGATATCTTCAATGGATGTATCTTTCTGGATGCTGATACTTAGACTGGTTACTCGCAGCTGCTCTTTGGGCAGCCGTATGTCATTCATGAGTGGTCGGAGATTAGCGCTCCTATGAAAGGCTGGGTCTAGTTTGCTGTCGCCCAGAAATACAAATATAAACAGGCTGTGTAGCCACCGGCTGTCTAAGTTAAAGTCGGAGGCAAGCTTGTCCAGTGCATCCAATGTTGCTTTGTCTGAAGGTAGTAAGTCATGGCCAATCATGTAGCCATATCGCTTACCGGTATCTTCTTCACCGGCAGTTACCTGGTTACCATACCACTGTGCTCGATCATCAATCGGAAGGCCGCCTTCGGGCACACCTAAGTCTGTCCGTAATTTAGATACAGCTTTTAAAAATCTGGGATAGTGTGACAGGATGTCGGCAATTGGTTGCCAATAATTATCCACGCTCATAAGTATGACTTTAGCTCATTAACTTGGTACAGGCTAATTACAACTTTAGTTATCGTATCTAAGATGTACTTCGTCTAAGGTCTTAACCAATTTACCTTTATTGTCGTGGATAAAAGCCTCGTGAAGGATTTCCCCAACAACGAACGTCGTCCCATCCAGTCTTAATTTGGCCGGTATCTTCTTCATAGCTGCTTCAATATCTGCTACTGGCTTTTTGTCATCCCAGCTATGTACGGTTATAAACTTATTATAGGCTCTGTTGCGAGGCTCTCCTTTTTCATGATGGACGACGTCCCACTTATGCAGCATGGTGTATTTAGCAAATGGGTCGTGTGAACTCATAGTTCGCTCAAAATAAGCGCCTATCTCATCACGGGACTTACCAAGTTTTTCGTAATAGCCCTTAACATTTTTTGCGTCCTGCTCTGTTAATTTAATTTTGGTAGCATTCATAATATCTCCTGTTTATTAAATTTTGTTTTGTAGTCTTTAAGCAACAAGCAAGCTGGGGCGCTCGTGTTGAGTCTCAATAGCTTGCTCACGATACTGACGGTGCAGTGTAACCAAACGGTTCACTATGCCCTGGGCAACCTTAGGGTCAACCATGTCCGTGACGAGGATAACCATAGAGGACAAATTCTCCTTGATTAGCATCTTCTTGACGTCAATGGCTCTAAAGTCTGAGCCGATATCTACTGTAAATAATTGATCCTTGCGCGTACAAAGATCACGTACAGCATATGTTGAGTTATATTCGGTGTGGCGAGTTAGTTCGTCCGTCACCCATACTACAAGCGCATTACCCGGCAGGTAATCGTTCGCATCTAATTGGCCTTCTACTCCATATAAGACCACGGTAGTAATATCTTCCATCTGTCTTCTCCTTTTTTAGATTTTTGTTGGTTTAGATCGTTGTGTTGTGGTTTGTCCCAAAATCCACATTTAGGGTCTAGCCAAAAGGCTAATACGCTATATGTTGCGTTTTGATGCCTTTAATATAACTCTATGTATAGCGCTTTGCAACTATTTTTCGCTGTATTATTTAGTACAACTATCGCTCAATTTAAATCGGTTGGTGCAATAGCTGTTGTACTACTATAATTTAATCATACGAGCTAGGTGGGCTGTCGTGTAAGTGTCCGCCTTATGAAAAGAATCTACCGCACCATTCAATACTTTATCTCGGCCGCCCGAAACCGATCGCTTCGCTACGCCATTCGACGTAGTTCACCGTTCGAAGAAGACAAGCAGTCGCCTCGAATGGCCAGTCTGTCTGCTTGGCTAGCCAAGCGTTATCGCCGCTATGCCAACTCCAGGGAAAAACTGCGTGTCTGGGAGTATAGCCTCGAGAAAGAGAAGCAAGAACACCAAATATTGAAAGAGGTAATTAAGTACTCCAAGCGGGTTTTGGGCTACCTGGTGGTGGCACTAGTGCTTGGGTGGTTAATGGATGCTGTTTACTGGTGGGTGCACCCAGCACTCAGTCATGTCCGATTTATCGCCGACAATTTTAACACGATCCCACCGGACGCCCTGCAGACCGGTCTGACGATCTATGTTGGCGCGGTCTCTGGGCTCCTCGGCCTAATATTTGCCCTGTATGCTGTCGGTTTCCAGCTATCGACTGAACGGTATTCAGCCGATGTCACCGGCTTTATGAACGAGGAACGGGTTAGCAACTATTTCTTCAGCCTGCTTATATTCACCGACCTGTTCGCTGTCGCAACGTTTATTCGATTGCACTTCACGAAACCGGAGCCTGTCGCTAGCTTTCTGTTTGCCACCATCTTAGTAGCACTGTGCTTTTTGGGTATCATAATCTTCAAGAAACACTACATTGAGTCAATGAAGCCGATGCGCGTCTTTCAGCGGATCTGGCAGCTATTCCTTGAAATGTTCCCTGGCATAACCGCCGAGTCGGGCTACAAGACCAAGAGCTGGAGCATTCCTATGGGCGCTCGCAGGCAGTCTAAGCGATACCTCAACATCTTTGGCAGCTTGTTCCGCGACCTAATCCGTAACAATAAACTCGATGACGCATCGTACGGACCGATGATACTCGGCCGCATCCTGCGGGACTACCTTGGCAATAAACGCTTCATTGATACCGAGCGTGGCTGGTGGGCTGACCAAAAACTTGACCAGCCTAAGGCCGATAATATGTCTCTATCCTCAATCAAGTCGGTGTATGAAATTCAGGGGCGTGGCCCATTCTTTACTACCAAGCAGGATAATGAATGGTTTGAAACCAGGGCGCTTGAGCTTCTAAAAGAAATGCGTGACACTGCCATTAGCCAGCATGATGACAAGATGCTTTCTAGGGCTTCAGATGGTTATAAGGAAGTGCTTATCGGCGATCGTGAGCGCACGGCCAGTGATCCCGTGGATATCCCAGGAGCTTGGCAAAGCCAAGAATTCAGCGTTTTCAATAGCGCCCTGAAGGATTTTCTAGAGCTGGTGAACCAGCTCGACTTTACAAATGAAAGCTCTACGGTCAGCATTCTGAATGACTACTTCGCCATTGCTGTCACTGCTGCGGACAAGTGGGATATTGAACCAGCCGTTAAAATTTTGGAGTCCTTTTATGATAGTGATCAGTTAAACCAGTCACGCAGCTATTTGGGTGACAGAAAGATTGCAGCCGAGGCACGAAAGCTACTATATAGCTACTGGCAACAACTAGAAGTTGAGGAAAGGCTGGAAGGTAAGCTTGTTACCCCCAAAGAGCAGCTGGTTGCCGCATTTCGCAAGACACTGGAGAAAACCCTCAAAGATCAGACCCAGAGTGTATTTACCACCTTCTTTGACCATTCAACGGCCATGATCGACAGGCTTCTACTGATACCGAACCAAGATTATGTCGGACAGTTTATAAAAATCCAAATGGTCTGGATGAGCCGCTTACTGTATGAAGACCAAAAGGAAATTGCCGAACACTTTGCCAGCATTCTAGGCAGTAATGTACGACAACTCCTGCTATTACCAAAGGCGCTGATTGACGAGCTTGAGATCTTAGACCAGGCCGAGCGTGGCTACTTTGTGGCGATCTATGAAGAACAGCCTGGCCTCATCGAGGCCTATTTCAAGGCATTAGTGTCAGTCAGGCTTGTCATTATGCAGTCCATCACCGAACCGGAAGAGATGGCTCGCTACCATCGACTGACAGTCTTATGGGGTGGCGCATTATTTGTCTTATCCGAACTTCGCCAAGATTACACTGTCCTTGAAAAATACGTGGCGTTGCTCAATGCCACCTACCAAAATGGCCTATCTAAGGTCGTCGAGATCGTTAAAGATTACCGTCCGACCAACCTTATTGGTTGGGAAGTTAATCGTTACCACCAGCATTACATGAACCTGGCTCGCAAACTGGAACGTGAGCTACAAGAAGAACCCTACCACGAGTCAGTAAATGCAATCGGAGTCGGCACCCGCTACGTCCATCCGAGCCGCTTTATCCAAAACCTAGCCCAGTTCGATATAGATATTCAAGATCGTGCGATCGAAGGATTCGCTGATTGGGTGCGGGAGTGGGATCTTGCAAAGAAGCGAGCAGCCATAGTCGAACTCATGGAACTGCTAAGCCACATGAAGGATTCAGACGATGGCCAACAATAAGAATCAGAAGGGTTACTGGCTTGACGATCCGTTCCTGTCATACATTAAGGGGCATACGCGTTATGAGGAGACCAGCCACGACGGCATGCAATTCACGGTCGAGCTACGAGGGCTGCAAGCACTATTCCCATATACCCGTGATCCGAGCGATCATTTTGTCATTACGCACCTTGGCAGCCGAATCAGCCGCATACTGAACGAGCACTTCATAACTCGCCAGAGAAGTTACGAACGCATCTATGGCAATATGTTCGACATTACCGGCTTCTTTGGGTCAATACTTGAGCAGACGGCTATTTACGGTGACAACTATTACGCGATTCGCTGGACAGTGCCGGAGAATACGACCGACCTGATTTTAGTGGACGACTTTACTTATTTGCATGCGTCAACTATGCACGTTAAACGTTCACTTGGCCGCCGCATCAGAGGCTATAAGCAACGCTATTCACGACTAGCTTTCTTGAATCATTCATACGATAGGGAGCGAAAAGTAAGGTCGTTTGACTTTGCACCTGATGAAATACTGCATATCAAGTACCCATTCGGAAAGATTCAGCCTACCAAGCAATCCATGGGTCTGCTGAAGAAGTCTCAAGCTTATTGGAAGTTTACCTTGGACTATACCCGATCTGGAGGCAGCGTTGTTGGTATGGGTGTTAACGCCGAACGTGCTCGCTATAAAAAATACGCCGCCGAACAACGAGCGTTTCAATTCACCCGGGCAATAATTTGTAAAAACTTTCACCAATTTGAATCGATCAGGGAGTTACCGCGTACTGATTACTACGATGCGTATATCTTGTGCCGCTATATGCGTGATAAGGTTCAGGCAAGACAATTTCTGGTCGATCAATTTAACGAACAGGTGCTGGTTCCGCTGGCCAGAAGGAACAATATCAAGAAGCCACCAGTGCTAGAATTAGTCAACCTTACAACTGAAGCTGAAGTCGATGACTTGATGAGTGCAGTCGAAAAAAACCTGATCGACCATAACGAATTTATAGAGCTTTTTAACACCTTCCAGTAGGGGTCTACCCTATACCGCGAAATGAATTGCTCCTTTTAGCTTAAATATCCGGCCATTATGTAATCACAACATAATAAGGAGGAGTTAGCTATGAAAGTAGCAATATATCTTCGAGTGTCAACACTCGATCAAGCAACAAAAGGTAACACTAATCGGGACGGATTTTCTATTCCGGCACAAAGGGAGGCTTGTAGGCGTAAGGCCAAAGAACTGGGTGCTACCCAAATCAAGGAATACGCTGACCGTGGTGAGTCGGCTAGGTCAGCTGCTAGACCAGAATTGCAGCGATTACTGAGTGATCTGTGCGATAAAAAAGGCATCCAGTATGTCATTGTCCATAAGATTGATCGTCTGGCTAGAAATCTGCATGATGATGTGACGATTGGTCTAGCCATTCAGAAAGGTGGTGCTCAGCTAGTCTCCGTTACTGAAAATATCGATGAAACACCGTCCGGCCGATTGCTCCATGGCATTATGGCTACTATTGCCGAGTTCTATAGTCGCAACCTAGCGGCTGAAGCCCTTAAAGGAGCAACTGAGAAAGCCAAGCAAGGCGGTACTCCATATCAGGCTCCGATTGGCTACGCTAATGTCACCGAACGAACTAATCGGCGTGAGATACATACAGTGGGACTAGACACAGTACGAGCACCATTAATTCGCTGGGCATTTGAACGCTATGCCACGGGCGACTACAGTGAGCTACGTTTAGTGAAGGAGTTGTCTAAACGTGGTTTACGTAGTAGATTGCGAGCTCGCTCACACGTAGAGCCAATTAGTCATAGTGGCCTAAACAAAATGCTCAGCAACCGCTACTATCTTGGCTATATAACTTACTGTGGCGTGGAGTATAAGGGTAATCATCAGCCATTAGTCACTCCAGCTGTATTTGCAGCCTGTGAGGCTGTTAGGGCTAGCCGTTACATACGGGAGAATAGGCATCGCAAGCACTACCCATATCTATCAAGGATGCTGCTTTGTGGTAAATGCCAGCGGCATATGTGCTATATGCTGTCGAGAAAGCCGAACCGCAAAAACTACGAATATTTCTTTTGCATGAATAAACGAGATAATGGCTGCCCACAAGTCTATATCCCCATGCAGCTAATTAAAGAAGCAGTAACAAATACCATTAAGCAATTAAAGTTTTCCGATAGTGATCGCCAGAAACTGACGGCTGAAATTAGTAAGGAATTAGCTAGTGAACAACGCTTTGCTGAAACCGATGTTAAGCAGCAAACTGGTCGACGTGATAGGTTGCTGGCTGAGCGGGATAACGTTATGCAAGCCTATTACGACAAGGTCATCCAAGACAGTCTACTGAAGAGTGAGCAGAAACGCATCGCCAAGGAGATTGAGCAGGCTGAAGCTGTCATTACCGAAGCCGAACAACGACTGGCTATCATAAATGCCAGGCGGGATCGGGCACTAGAGCTTGCTCAAGGCTTGGATATAGGCAAAGCCTACATAAAAGCTAATGACGATATTAAGCGACACTTCTGCCTAGCCCTATTTAGCAAAATAGAGATTGAAGATAACCCTGTTTACCATAGCAACGTCTTTCGGGCACCACGCGATCATCATGTCAGGGTAACCAAGGTTCACTGGCATGATCCTATCAATATTCGGCATATTACTGAAGCCATTCTGGCATTGTCGTTAGAACGAGGCAAACGAGTACCCAAGCCAAAGAAGATAAAGTAGTTGTTACAATGTAGTCATGCCGAAAGCAAAAACTAAACCAAAGGTTAAATACGTCCAGGTTGCCACCCCTGATATGACAGCCGTTGACGACGTATTTAACTACCTCTTTGATAAATTTCTTAAACAATCAAACCCGAAAAGTGAACAAAAAGATACGCAAGAGCGAAGACAATCCTGATCTATCGGAGTAACCAGGGCAATTGTTTGGCTTGTTTTTGAGTCAAGTGCATAGATCTATAACTACCAGCATTTCGTCTATCAATCTTCTGGTTTATTTTTCCTGTCATAAATCCATCGATGGCGATGCTAGATAAGGGGTAGATTTGGTGACCTAGAAAATATATACCTTGGCTGGGCCTAACAATAACATTGTTGTTCTGGTGTACCGTTAAATGTAGGTGATCGTATAACCACGCAGTTGCTCGTCTTTGAACTTGCAGGGCTTCTTCTTGGCTACCCATAAACAGAATAAAGTCATCACCATAGCGAACATAAGCTAGTGGCTTTAGTTCATGGCGCACATATCGATCAAATTCATTTAGGTAAACATTGGCAAAGATTTGACTGGTTAAATTGCCAATAGGCAGCCCTGTCTGTCTGTCTGTCTGTCTGTCTGTCTGTCTGTCTGTCTGTCTGTCTGTCTGTCTGTCTGTCTGTCTGTCTGTCTGTCTGTCTGTCTGTCTGTCTGTCTGTCTAATTGTACCAAGTAGCTTTTGATAACTTTGTCAAGGAGATTCTGGGCTTTGCTATCCGTTAAGTAATAAGACAGACAGCTTCTTAGAGTCTGGTGATCCACGTTATCGAAGAACTTGGAGATGTCAGCTCGCCATACCCAGCCGTGATCATACTTGGTGATCAATTTCTTGGTGCGAATAAGTGCTTGATGTAAGCCCTTGTCTTTACGACAAGACCAAACATCATAATCTAGTTTAGGATCAACCAACGGTACTAAATAGTCATAAAGCAAGCGGTGAACGACTCTGTCTCTAACTGTAGCTACAGCAATATCTCGGCGTTTCTTTTCGTTTACTATCCGGTGATTGTAGGCTCCATGCTGGTATTGCCCATTATTAATATCAGCACAAAGCTTCAACAGGTTAATTTCCAGTTCAGCTTCAAACTTGGTTATCTCACGACTTGGTTTCTTACCCTTACGAAAAGCAACCCAAGCCCGCCAGATGTTTGTTAGACTAAGATCTATGGAAGAATTATCGGTCATTACTACTACTTATGAAATTTATAAAAAGCTAGTTACTCTTAGTACCACCATAGATAAGAAGTATCGTCACACTTTAGCAGAACCTGCAGTTGCAAGCTGTAGCAATATCTTAGAACAGCTTATTCTAGCCAAGCATGCCCCTAAACCACTCAAAGCAACTTATCTTATTAATGCTGACGCTGCAAGCGAACTAACAGCTTTAAAGCTGAGAGCAATTTTAGAACTAAAACTAACAAACGAAACCAATGTATTAAAAATCCAAGCCAAATTAACCGAAGCTCGCCGCCAGATTGGCGGCTGGCGTAAAAGTGTAGACTAGGTAACTTCCCAAACTTCACCGAGACACGAGCATTGTTGTCATTCCGAGCATTCGAGTTGTTCAGATTAGGCTTGCCATCATCGTTCACATTCGAGTTAGGCACAAGATCGTTGCCGTCTACGTGCTCGCTATAATTCCGCCAGGTTCACTCCACTATCTACGTGTAGATAGTTTCTTTAACTATTCTCAGTCCGCAACTGCGAACTCCTTGGCAGCAATTCGTGGGGTATTGGGAAGGTTCTGGTTGTGTAAACATCTTAAACGAAGCCTATAGTTCATTAAGAACATGTGTTTACAAGCAATCCTTGAGGCACCGATAGGCTAAAATCAGCCCTTGGATTACTTACCTCTTAATTGATATTTTAACAAAACCCGCGTTCGATCTTTGCTAAAGCAAAGATAAAGGGAAAAGAAACAAATTAAGTAACAAGGATTAAGTTTTTACCCCACCGAGACACGAGCATCGCCGCCAACCCGAGCATACGAGCCGCTCAGACCAGGCCCGCCAACATCGCCCACAGCCGAGCCAGGCACACGATCGTCGCCGTCCACGCGCTTTTCAGGGACATCTATATGACGAATACCGGTACGGTCGTAGACATTACCACTCTTTAGGCGATCACCTTGGGCTCGCAGGGTAAACCACAGGCTTAAGCCATCTAATACACTAGATATGTGTCTATTAAGTTTTGGACTTTGAGCCTTTAGAGTATTCAATATTCCACGTTGCTCTTCAGCTGTTTTGTAACCAAGTTCGTCAGAAAACTTATTAGGAATCAGGCTAAATTCTACTGGATCACCATTCTCATGGAAACCAGACAACTGAGCTAGTTCTTCGTTAGTCGTATAGGCATCGTATAGTGCATGATAGATGTATGCCTCATCCCAACCCTGACCCTTGGCAAAGTTGTGCGCTAATTCCTTTAGCTCGTCAGTAGAGGCAACGATGTTTGGTCGAGCAATTGGTGTATGACGTTCACCGTGTGTAACAATTCGTTCAGCGACATAGTCAAGTACGCCATTTTCTCGCCACTCAGCCAATTTCTGCTCATACAGTTTGGTCACTTGTTCACGGTTAAGTATTGGTATCTGTTCACCTAAGCTGTGTTCAACAGAACGTCTACCGAATAAGCGTTTAGGATGAGGTCTTGAGGCTCGCAATTTATTAAGTTCTGCGGCTATAGCGTTGTACCCGGTATATGCAGCTTCAAAACTCTCCCTTAGGTGTTCAACTGCTAGAACCTTTAGCTCAGGGTAGTCAAGTTCACCTCGCTTGGCACGAATTTCAGCAATCCTTGGATCAGTTTCATAGCCGAAGCCCTGAATTTCATGGTCAAATTCGTACAAGAAGCGTATTTCCTCTTTACTTAGTTGGGCACTGCGATCAGCAGTTATCTTTTTATCAATAGCGGTTAGACGTTTCATGTCTTCGGCTCTACGTATGTACTCTTCGCCTCCAGGCAGGTCTTGCAGTTGCTCGGAAGCTATATCCGCAAGTTCTGGTTCTAGTTCCTGAGTGGCGTTAATGCCACGAACCTCTGCGACAGTACCTTCTTGCATACGAATAGCTACTCGTGGGACGGTGTCTTTGCCATCTTCGTCACGGGTATAGTAGACGTAGAAGTCTCCACCACTCAGTTGTGATTTGGCTGTACTTTCACCGGCAGTACACCAACCCGTACCGTGACCCTGTAAGGATCCAGACAAACGTCGGGCAGTTCGAGGGTCATTTGTTTGATTAAACTTTGTCCAAGAGCCATGAGTGTCTTTTAGCAATTCGGGTGAGGTTGGAGCTGTGGCCAGAACAGCGTGAGCGTAAAGTCTACCGAAGTTTGCACCTTTCAGTAGTTTTTGTAGTTGCTCATCGCTAGCACCGCCATCAACTTTTTCACCCTGTACCCTTGACTTGTTCAGGACATCATAAACGTAGGCTAGTGCTTCACGGTTAAGTTCAGGGTAAGGAGCAGTTGTACCTTTGCTTCGTTTTAGAAATTCGCCTTTTTCTTTATCGAAACCACCTATTTTCGTAACAGAACTAAAGGTATAGTGCTTAAACCAATCTGGATAGCCTCCATCCTCGCCACCAAGATACTCTACCCATTTGCTTAGTCCAACTCGTTGGTCTGCTTGAGCTGCTTCAATCATTTGTTCGCGCATTTCGCGGGTAATGTTAATATCACCGTGTCCTTGCTCCCTGGCTATACGCCTTTGAAGTTCAAAATAGCTTTCTGGAACATCTTCGGTTTTTATAACATGAGCATCTATCTGTCGGTCAATACTAGACTGATCACCTGTAAGAATACCGTCATTAACGTAATCTCCGTTGGCTAAAAAACCTAGGTAAGCAGAGATTTTGTCTGATGGCTCATTAGGGATAGATTCTCCTCCAGCACGCAGATAGCCAACAACTCCTTCAACTTCCTGAGAAGAGTGAAGGTTTGGGTTTCTTTCGTGTAGAAATTGGCTGCCTGGTGTTTGCATAATAGTATTATGATCTATAGTTAGTTTTAATTTTTGTTCTACTTCTTACACATTAGCATATTTTAAGACACTTGTCAACTTATTCATCTCTGTTAGAGTGATTTTAATTAACTTCTTAGGCAATAAAGTAATTAGGATAGCAAATGCAGACGGAACATAGGGGCAAAGTAGTGTCCCATTTGTCTCATTTTAAGATATAATGCCATCAGAAATGAGACAGATCTAGTGTTTGTGTCTCATTTCTGTTAGAACGGAAGAAAGGTCTAGAATAGGTGGAAAGTTCCAGACCCGAGTGTTCCGCCAGCCGGACAGTTTGCAATGTCGTCCCATTTAATGCTAGGTGATAGAATTATGGTATGTCAGTCATAAGCATGTTGAGCTGGTGGTATGAAAAAGGATGGGCCACAGTTTTAAATAGTTTTAAAAAGAGAACTAGTCGTGTACTGGCTTATTTCTCAGTTGCAACATTGCTGCGTACTTTATTCTCACCTTGGCGAAGGATCATCAGCCTTCCTGGTCGTAGTATTCAAGCCCATTTTTATGCCGCTATAGATAATTTAATTAGCCGCTTTATCGGATTCACTGTACGATTACTGGTCCTCATTGCAGCTTCAATTACTCTTGCTCTAGTATTACTGCTTAGTTTTATAGAACTAGTTGCTTGGCCATTTCTGCCTCCAGCGTTTGTTGTTTTTCTGGTGATCGGAGTAATTAAATTATGAAACCTGTTATAGATCTCCGTAGCACCAGGGCTAAGAAAGCCCGCCTGGCAGGCCATATAGGACGCCTAGGGTATGACCTGCTGCTAGTTATTATCTACATTAGTTTAGTAGCGATCATCGGGCTTGTTTTATCTAAGCAATATCACTTTATCTACCTCTTAATTGCCCTAACTATTGTCTGTTATATGTTATCTACCTGGTACAAGCGTGACCTTTCGGTATTACCACCGGAAGGGAAGAGCCTGGACGGCAAGTTATCTGTTGATGTTTTGTCCAGGCTAAAGCCAAACCAGGCAATGACGCCTAGTGCACTTTGGCAAAGTATTGCCGGCCATTGGCAGGTTGTTTTCCTTACTAATCACTTGCTGATACCACCAAATGCCGCAGATCTTAATTTAAGTAACCATGAGAATGATCTCAATCTGGCCTTAACCTTTGCCGCTCAATTAGCTGAGGAAAATAACAGCCCTGTTATTGAGCTGGGCTATGTGGCAGCTGGTTTACTCTCTAGTTCACCCTCAGTTAAGGAACTCTTAATTCATTCTAAACTGCAGCCATCAGATATATCTGAAGTGGCTAGTTGGTTAGGCCGGTTGTCAGAAAATATGAAACGCGGTAAACAATCCTTCGGCGGTATTGGCCGGGACTGGGCATTCGGTTTTACACCAATGCTTAATCGATTTGGCGATAATATTAGCTTATCTATTGCCAAATACGGATCTAATTTCGGCTGGCTTACTAACTCCAGTGGCGTTCAAGCCATCGAAGCAGCTTTTAATAATAACGCCGGAGCAGTAGCCTTAATAGGCCCAGCAGGCATAGGTAAAAAGAGTCATGTATATGCTCTAGCTCAAAAACTTATAGAAGGAAGGACCAAGCAGTCGCTGGAGTATCACCAGATTATCAGCTTGGATGCTGCTTTCATTCTGACCAACACCAAGAAGACTGGTGACATAGAGTATCTTATCAACAGTTTGTCAAATGAAGCTGCCAAAGCTGGGCATATTATTCTGTTTTTAGAGAATTCCCAGTTATTTTTCACTGAGGGTCTGGGCTCCTTTAACGCTAGTAATGTGCTTTTGCCAATACTCCAGAGCGGCAGAGTACACTTTATATTAGCTTTCACGCCTGAAGAATACCAAGGGCTTAAAACCTCGTCGCCGGCTTTAGCCAGCCTCATTACACCTATTGTTCTCACCGAACAGCCAAAAGCCGGGGTAATGCGCATACTTGAGGACACTGCTATTAAGCTCGAAGGTCAGAATAAAGTACTGATCACTTTTGAGTCTTTGATCGAAGCTTACAGGCTGAGCGGTAAATACAACCAGGATGAAGCGTACCCTGGTAAAGCTATCACGCTGCTCGAGCAAGCTGTATCTAATGCCTCAGACAAAATCGTGACTGCAGGCTCTATACAGAAAACAATCGAGCAAACTGTTGGAGTGAAGACTGGCTCGGCTGCTCCGGTTGAGGCAGATGCCTTGCTTCATCTGGAAGACCGTATACACCAGCGGATGATCAACCAGACTCAGGCTGTGAATGTAGTGGCATCAGCCTTAAGACGTTCCCGGGCAGGAGTAGCTGACCCGCATCGTCCTATAGGCAGCTTCCTGTTTTTAGGTCCTACGGGAGTTGGTAAAACTGAACTGGCTAAATCTTTAGCTGCTGAGTATTTTGGCAGTGAAAATAGCCTTATAAGGCTGGATATGAGTGAGTATCAGCAGGCAGAAGATGTTAAACGCATACTTGACAATGGAAAGAATGAATCATCCAGTTTAATAATGTCGGTCCGGAAACAACCATTTAGCGTAGTTTTGCTTGATGAGATTGAAAAAGCACATTCAAATATACTCAATCTGCTGCTGCAGTTATTAGACGAGGGTCAGCTGACTGACGATAACGGCCGGCCAACCAGTTTTAAAGACTGTATAATTATCGCCACCTCTAATGCTGGTGCCCAGGAAATACGGGACAGGGTGGAGAAGGGTGAGAGTTTGGAGAGCTTTGAAAAAGCTTTTGCCGACCATCTTATTAGCAGCGGTCAGTTCAAGCCAGAACTGCTGAACAGATTTGATGAAGTAGTTCTCTTTAGGCCGCTACTGCCGAATGAACTATCTCAAATTGTTGGTTTAATGCTGAACCAGATTAATCAGACTTTAAGCAATCAGAATATATCCGTTGAACTAACTAAAGCAGCAATCAATAAAATTGTCGAAGCAGGTTACGATCCTCGACTTGGTGCCAGACCCATGAAACGAGTCTTACAAAGTGCAGTAGAAGACAGTATTGCCAGGCACATATTGCAAAAACAAATACTGTCGGGTGATCATGTCAGGCTTGATGCCAGTGATCTTGAAATACCAAAAGATTAGTTTCGTGGTAAAACTTTAATATAATGTCTACATACTGGAGAGGTACCGAAGTGGTCATAACGGGGCGATCTCGAAAATCGCTGTACTCGCAAGGGTACCGTGGGTTCGAATCCCACCCTCTCCGCCAGATAGAAAGTGGAACTTTTACAGGGGTCAGTGAATACCCAAGAACAATCAAAGAGGACAGAAGGCTCCGTCAGAAGTCTTCTGCTTGTCTCAAGGGCTTGATTTAGGTTGACCCCACCTAGGACTGGAACTTCTTGATAACTCCTTAAATACCAAAGTTTCTGGAACTTTACTCCTTGGCTGGCTTTTAGATTTGAGTGATTAGTTCTTTGTCTTTGAGATAAATCGTCTGATTAAGACAGGCTATCAGGTCTCGCTTTTCGCCCCTGGTGCCTTCTGTAAGAATGTATTTAGCGAAGTTATGGAGGCTGATCTCTGGCTGTCCTTCAGTACCGTTAAATCCTAGGACAGCAGACGATAAGCGCCTAAATCTATCAAGTTCATTCTTTAAACCTACTTTGGCTTCGATTTCCTCGATTGTTATCTTGTCTAGCAGTCTAACGAAGGCCTCAGCCAGTTTTTCTTCCCGAATATAAGCCTGAGGGCAGTCAAAGTTCCTTGATTGAGTGCAGTGATAGTACACATACCGGCTAACAGTTCCGTTTTTGTGCCTTTTAAGCTTTTCCTGAGCAGTAACACCAGACTCACAACCACCGCATATCAGTAGTTTGGTGTAGTCGAACTGCTTAGTACCCGGCTTACTCTTTGGATTTACTTCCATCTGCTTCTGAACTGCATCGAATAGCTCTCTTGAAATAATCGGTGTGTATGATCCCTTGTACCATTTACCGCTGCCCATCGGGAACTCGAAGATGCCGCAGTAGTACGGGTTATTCAGCATACGATAGACACCACTTAAAGTTATACATTTACCGCTTTTAGTTCTAAAACCTATCTCTTTCATCCAATCGTAGATTTCTCGGCCACTTGCACCAGCAGCCACTTTCTCAAAGGCTTCCTTTATCAGAGGGGCTCTTGTCTCATCGACAAAGACTTGCTTTTGGCCTTTGCCTGAATAGTGGTCATTAAGATAGCCTAGCGGCGTCATATTGGGTCTAAAGCCCAGCTCACACTTGGTTTTCATGCCTCGCTTGACGTTAATTCCTCGATTATCGTTCTCTAGCTTAGCTTGGGAGCAAAGAATCATCAGCAGGAATTTGTCGTTAGGAGAGTTAGTGAATACCTGACCATGGGTTCTGATCTCTATCAGTCTGCCTTGATCCATTAAGTCCACTAGGACACCTAAATCTCCAGCATTTCTACTCAATCTATCTGGTGCCCAACTCAATATGCCGGTAAACAAGCCTCTCCGCACATCAGCTATTATCCCTTCAAAAACCGGTCTTTGGCCTGATTGTTTAGCTGAGTGGCTCTCTTTTCTGATTTCTGTAACTCGAAGTCCCTGCGCTTCAGCCTGGATTGCCATTTCTTTTAGCTGCGAGTCGATGGAAAGTGCTTGTCTTTCGTCATCTTCACTGGACTTCCTTGCATAAAGACAGTACTCAACCCGTTTTGCTTTTAAATCAGTGCGTTGGACTGGCTTGCCATTCTTTTCATTAGGCAGCTGGAAGGCTGAGGTGTTGGTGAGTTGTATTTCTGGTGGGTTCATCAAGGACAAAGGTATCAGTAAGGGGATGAAAGTCCAGCCCAAAATCTCCAAAAAATTTCGATAACAATAAGTAATAAAAAGAAGAAAAGGAAGAACTAATTACTAAATAATAAAAGTCTTACATCACTGCGAGGCGAACCCGCACATCGCCAACCTGGCTGCCAGCCCAGTTCAAGAGCGACCTGACCCGGCCACCGTCCCAGCCGCCAAACGGCACGTGCGGATCGCCACTAACGTCTAAACGGTTTGCCAACATCCAGGAATAGTCATCGCTTGAAAGCTGTGCAGGATCAGATTGTAGTGTCAAAGCTATCCACTCAAATACACCCATACTATCAACATTACTTCCTGCCACTTCCAAATGCTGTGAGCCATCACTAGTCATTTGATCGGGGCTTTGACCTACGAGACGCTCAATACCGGCAGCGTCGCTAGTTTGCACAAGCATAACGCCAACTGGCCCATCTTCGGCAATTTTTTTATCCAAGTACTGACTGGCAGTCAATAATTGAGACGGAGTAACAGAATCCCTGTAAAAAGGACTGTTACCTTTTATAGCTGCTAGCAGATCTTCATTTATATAATCTTCGCTATCAAGGCCTTGGGCATTCCGAAGTCCATCTACCCATTCATCAAAATCACTTAAGTGATTCCTCATCTCTTGCCAAGGCACTAGTGCCAAACGCATAGTTTCGCCGATATTTGTACCTTCAGGTGTAGACTCGCCGCTTGCTAGCAGGGCTTGCTTTGTCTCATATAGATGAGTGAGCTTACTAACTAAATTTGGATTATTGGCAGCTAGCTCGCCAACCGAAACTGATTTTGCTACTCCAAGCTGGCCATCATAGTTCTGCCATGTGTCAAAATAGTTGCTCAGGTTATTTAATGCTTCGCTAGCCCAGACCTGTACTTCACTACTCAACCCCTCAGCACCATTACCATCTGGTGTAAGTAACTGGTTAGCTGGGCTTGGGCCCATAGCTAGACGAGTAAGAGCAGTTCTGGCTTCATCACTAAAACCACCCCATGGTGAGGTAGGTTCTGCTTCAGGTAGTGGATAGCGGAAGCTGGTCATGTATTAATATTACCTTTGCAGTAACGTTAACGCACGTCGAGCATGTGATTGGTTATGGGCGCTGCCGGCCTGGTCTAAACCAACAATTACCCGCTCCATCTCACTTACTAAAGACATACCCGGTTTATTACCGGTAGCGCAGCGTTGCACAGTGTCTACTAAAGTACGGGGCGTAATACAATCGGTCATAACCGGTTCTTCGTCAAGGAAATTACTAGTAGATTGACCAGTATTTAAATTAGTAACGCGCGCATTACGAGCTGGCACACTATAAAGGTGTTGTGTTACGTGGCTTAGACGAACTAATCGCTCGAGTTCTGCGGCATCAATGTGACGACTCAAGACACCTTGCTCATCAACTGCAGCCGCTAAAGCCAGCCGCATAAGTGAACGAGGTACATCTTGAGCTGGATTACGACTGTCGCTGTCTGGATACCGTAAGTTAATAACGTCATAACGGTCACGGAAAGCGGGGTCGAGCACGTTACGGTGTTGGTAGCGAGCAGATGCTTCGTTGGCAGTTGCAAAAACTACAAAGCCGGGTTGAATCTCAATCGAGTCACCACCGTTTTCTTGGATTAGAATTCGATCACCAGGACGACGCAGGAGTATATCTTGCAAGCGCATAATGACTGGCTGATCACCAACGTTTACCTCGTCGATTATAACTGGGCGGCCTTCACGCATAGCTTTAACTAATTTGCCTTCTTTGAAGCCAAAGACACGGGTATCCTTATCTTGCTCCATTTGCCCAACTAGCTCGTTGCTCATCATATCGCCATGACCAGAGATAATAACCGGTTCATTTCCAGGATCCCATAGCTCAGCTACAAATTTAGCAGCTTGAGTTTTAGCAATACCCTTATCTCCTACCAATAGGGTAGGTTTGCTGTCCATAAGATTGCTGACTAAGCGATCGACTGTACCTATCATTTGATCATCAAACAATAGCTTATGCTCATTTAGGGTAGTATGGTCCGCAGCTGCTTGAGCTCTCAAGACCGATTCCGGTGTAGAATCTGCTGCGCGTTCATGTACAGCAACGTCAGCTTGAGCTAATTTACCTTGATAAAATTTAAGTTCGACATCTGTAAACTGACGACCGTCACGCGTAGCACTTAACATAGCTTGCCAAAGTGTAAGTCTATCTGAAAAAGTCTCTTTATAACCATCAATCAGCTCGCTTACCGTCTTCTGATCAGGATCATCGTGTGTACGTTCTATTAGGGCACCACAAAGTGCGCCACCAAGGTTATTTACTAAATCTAAGTTTTGGATGGCTTCTTCAGCGGGCGTAGGGTCGAAGACGACACCATCTTTCTCAATAGTAAACATAGCTGGTACATTACAACCAGCTTCATCAATCTCCACCGCTACGCCTTGAGAGCGGAGCGCTTCACAGTATTGCCGACAAGCGTTGCTGCCAGCGCATTCCAAAACGTTCATAACTTTACAAGTTTACCATTTTATGTTAATATTGTCAATGATTCTGGAGACATTAGTGTCAAACTCAGAGATTGAATCAATCCAACCCAATTGGGATCAACACAAGCTGGAACAAGGTGTTCATCAGCTTGGTCTATTATATGGTATACGTGGCCTAGAAGTAGTAACTCAGCCAGGTGGCGGTTGGAGTTGTGCTAAAACTGAGCATGGCTTAACTATAACTGTTGACCCCCAGCAGTCTGTTGAAGGCAATGGAGTTGAAAGCAAGGCAGAAGTAGGGCCTTCTACTGTGTCACCAGAAGTGACCTCGCTGTTTATTGCCGCTCATGAATTAGGCCACGCTAATGATTACCTAGACCCAAACTGGCGCAAACCAGTAAAACCAGAGCCTGCGGGAGATTTCTTTAACTGTTTGGTTGATGACACGGTTATAGATAAGCGTAATCGGAGAGTGCCTGTACTCGATGCCAATGCCGATGCTGTCTATTCCCATCAAATGCCCTCCGACCTTACAGAACTACCCAAGCATGTGCAACTTATGTATGGCATGCGTATCGGCACAGTTATTGATACTCCAGCTATAACAATGGATAACAAAGTTGCAGAAATTCTTGGTTCGTTAAGAGAATATGAAAAAGGTGATCAAGTTTTTGACATTATGGATGTTATAACTGATCCGCGCACTACCTTAGTTGAACGTCGCCGTATTGCTGATAAATTTATACGCCCTCACTTTGAGGCCTTACTCGAGCAAGACAAACAAGAGCATAGTGATAAAGGTGAATCCGATGAAGGTGAAGGCAGATTTGAAGCAGTTTACGAGCAATATGAGGATGCAGTTCATGGCCACCAACACAAGGGTGATAGCGAAGGCGCAGATTCTCAACAGGAGCAAGGCCAGCCTTCTGATAAGCCAGGAGATAAGGGTGGATTAGCCGAGCAAATGGCAAAAGCAATTAAGCAGGCCACTCAAGAACAAGAAGCCCAAAATGAGGCTAGAGCCAAGGCTCAATCTAATCGTACTAAGACAGATTCAACATCGGAAGAGCAACGCGAGGCACAATTATCTGAATTAGCCGGGACCATAGCTGCTGAAATGCATCTTAGCCCTGGTGATGCCGAAAATTATGTACGTTCACTCGACAAGTGGACACCAACTATCAAAGAGGTGGCTGATGTCTTTATGAAACTTGCTGCGCCAGCTGATATCATCATGAGCCCTCGCTATAGACGAGATGCCCACACTGAAGGTGTGCGTCTACACCCACGTACAATGGCAGGCGTTGCCTTGCAATTAGCTACCGACCAAGGCCAAGCAATCTGGCAGCCAATTGTACGGGAAGCCCATAGACAAGAAGTTACCTTTGGCGGTCTTGATGTGCATTTGCTAGTAGACGTTAGTGGTTCTATGGCAGGCTCTAAAGCCCAATGTGCCGCTGATACTGCTATGTGCCTTATCGAAGGCTTACAGCTCGCTAGGCATAAAGTTGCCCGAACTGCTGGGCAATATCATCAGCCAGACGTTCGAACGCAAATTATTGCCTTTGGATCAGGTACTGAAGTTCTAAGCCCCCTCTCTTACCAGCCTACTGGCCAACAAAAAGGTAAAACGTACACCAACCTATTAGAGGCAGATAGTAGCTCAACACTAGTTAATGGTGCCTTACAGCACGTTAAACAAGCCGCTGCAGCCAAGCCGAAGCGCGATGCTATTGCAATTATTATCAGCGACGGGCATTTTGGTGACCATGCAGCTGCTACCCAAACAGTATCCGAAATGCCAGGAACTGCCTATATAGCCCATTTAGTTATTGGTGGAGGTGTGCAAGAATTTATTAGCAATAACCACGAAGTAGTTGGCAACCCCAACGTACTACCTGGTAAATTGCATGGGGTTCTTGCAGACTATATTAGGAGAAGTAAATTATGACCAGCTTCCGCTATCCACTACCTGAAGCAGAACCTACCTCACCATGGGGTGGTTTTAGTGATGAAGCCAGAACTGCTCTTACTCGTCTAGCTATGGGCCCAAGCCCAGCTAACCAGTTACTTACACCAGATGGTAATGGTGCTGAGGGGTTGAGCGCGGAGGCCGCTAGTTGGGCAAGAGTTGAGCTAGATAATAACTTTGCTGATGGCGCTCTAGGGTCATGGGATCGTTATAGTGCCCGTCTCGGCCAAACTGTACCCAGAACGGCGGAAGAACTGCTGCAAGTTAGCCCTAATCTAGCGACTCGATTCGAGAATTTATATAGGGCAAAGCAAGACTTAATAGCTAGTAATGAAGCAACTCCTGAAGACCTCAACGTCGGTGAAACTATGAAGCTTGTACTGATGCCGTGGAGAACCTTAAAGGATAACTTACACCGCTTGCCTGAATGGATTAAAGAGTTGCGAGATATACAAGGCCTAGCTACTTCAAATGATTACTTTAATGACGACCTGCTGGCTGCTTTACAGAATGGCACTGAAATGTATCGTAACCCTGTGCCAGGCATGACCTCCAGATCATATGTCAGCGCTGAAGCTTACCTTGATCACAAACTCACAACTGATGGTGATTGGGGGGTTATATTGGCACAAACCAGTGACCATGCTGGCTTAAAGAGATTAGTGGAGGGGCCAGCTGAACAGCGTAGTCCAGATGCCCTCACTAACAATGGTAGTGAACACTTCAAAGTTGCCGATCATGATGTTGACCATATGGGAATTCTCGAATGGCTGAGTCTAACTTTTCAAGAAGATCCTAGCAAACTATCATCTCAGGATGTTTCCTGGTTCCTAGCTAATCGCTTTGAAGTTAGTGGCGTTCCGCACGTGCCGTATGGCTACTGGCGCGTTGGCCAGGTCGAGTCGTACTTGCTCTGGGCTGCCTACCGGGATGACGTTGTGCGGGTTCGCCTCGCAGTGATGTAAGACTTTTATTATTTAGTAATTAGTTCTTCCTTTTACTTATTTCTTATTCTTTGTGCTTGCACTCGAAATTTTTTGGCGTTCAAGGTGTTTATATGCTACCTTCATAAGTAAGGTGAATCGTGCTGAGGTCAAGGTGGGTTGCTCAAGCGACCTAGCTCTTCTATTGCTACTATATGGCTGATTTTGCGTGCCTTCAGAGGCGGACTGCAGGTCATGGAGCAACAGAAATATTTAAACATCACTGGTGTTTATCCATAGAGACATGCATAAAGCGGTGGCTCTGGAAATGGCAAACTACTGCCTATAGCAAGCTTGCGTGCGCGCTACCTGCTATACCTCGACATGGGTGACATATTAGTGGCGATCCGCACGTGCCGAATGGCAACTGGAACGATGGCCAGGTCAAGTCGAACTTGAACTGGGCTGACAACCAGAATGACAATGTGCGGGTTCGCCTCGCAGTGAGGATCAATTCTTACGAGGTGACGCTCTTGCGCCAACCAGTGGCCATACGGCCAATCTCTTGCAGCACTGCTTGCATCTGGAAGACTTTTGTCTCGTTGACAAGCTGTAACTCCAGATACAGGCGTAGCTTAAAGCGTAGTGTCTCAATTTGCGCGACACTTAATATTAAATATTTGGCTTTGTTCGGTTTAGGAGCGTACTTAGCCATGATCAGGCTTTCCAAAGCTGCAAGCGCAGTTGCCTCAGTACTTTGGCCTAGGCCATAGCGATGTATTTTTGGGATTTTTACATTGCAGTCCACCAGCTGCTTATACAAATCGTAAACTCTTAATATTATGGGTAATTCAGATTCCATTAATTTTAGCCTTTCTAACTTATATAGGAGTTGGTATGCGTTTCGCGGTGGGAAACGAGCGAGTAGCGAGATTGTCGCTTTTCAATATTCACTAGAGTCAAATATCGACCAACTCTCCCACCAACTGATGAACAAAAGCTACAAACATGGTGCTTACGCACAGTTCATTGTGCAGGATTCCAAGAGACGAGAAATTGCGGTTGCGCCGGTGCGCGATCGTGTTGTACATCGGCTTATCTATGACTTTCTGGTCCAAGCGTGGGACAAAACCTTTATCTTTGATGCCTGGTCATGCCGACCCGGTAAGGGTCAGCACAGGGCAATTGAACGGGCAACTTCCTATATGCAGGACTACGCTAACGGATGGGTTTGGCGATCAGACATTACCAAGTTCTTTGACAGTGTCGATCAGGAAACCTTGTTAAGTCTCGTCAGCCGCCGCACTACATGCCAGGATGCTTTGTGGCTCATCCAAGAAGTACTATCCAGCTATCAGAAAAAAGAAGCAGGGTTGGGAATACCAATTGGCAACCTGACTAGCCAAATATTTGCTAACATCTACCAAAATGAGTTCGACCGTTTCATGGTTCATGCGCTCAAACCAGCAGCTTATCTCCGCTACGGCGATGACTGGCTGTGTTTTAGCTCAAACCAATACGATCTTGAAGCAATCAGACACAGAGCTATAGACTTTTTGGGCGAAGAGCTTAAACTTACAATCAGCCATAGACTAGATATGCTTAGACCAGTTCGAGATGGCGTAACGTATCTTGGTATTGATATTTGGCCGAACGGGCATCGAATTACAAAATCCACACAAACTAGAGTACGTCTCAAGATTGACTCCAGTAATTTTTCCAGCTACGAAGCTTTAGTACGACAATTCTCAAACGAACATAGTCTCAAGAAATTCTACTGGGAGACTCTCGATATTATTTAGCTTTAACGCTTATTGCAAGCTGACTTTTACACCGCCAGAGAACGCTGAGTCATGTAACTCTGCTGTCACTGGTGTCACGCCTTTGGGTATATCGAAGACAACTGTACCCGATACAGTATTGCCTGGGTTTATCGGGTTGTAGAACGTATTGTCGGTTGGACTGATATCAATGCTAGCTTCGCTGTCCGACGAGTACTTTTTGTTACTGCTGTCATATAGGTATTGACTGCTACTGTCTAGGGTTTGCGACTGGTCACCGATATTATTTGCAGTGATATTTAGCAGACAATATTGCCCCTGAGCAGTCTTGGTTATGTAGCCATCAGGGCTGCTGACACTTGGCTTGCCACACTGGATGCTGGTTACCGTAAATTGGAACTTCCCATCGTTTGCAGGCTGGTTGAGTTTTGGCATAGTAGCCGCAGCAGTACCCCCACTTTTTGTGCTTGTGTTACTTGAGCTATTAGTGCCCTTACTACCGCCACCTGCAGCCCCACCAATGATTGCTAGAAGCACCAGCACTCCTATTACGGTTAGTATTTTGTGTCTTTTGAACCAGTTCTTTGAATCTGGGCCTTTCATATTTCCTCCTTATATTGGTTAGTTAGGTTACAGGTAACCTTATCTGACAAAGTACCACAGAATTGGACAAAACTCCACGAATACTGCGTGGAGTAATAGTGGAGCTACCTATTGAATAAAAGGTATGAAACCTAACTTTGCTGACATGTCGTCAGAAGAAAAGACCAAAGAGAAGAAAGAATTCGCTAAAAAACTGGCAAATCGCGTCAAAGAACTTCGTCTATCGAAGAATCTGACTCAGGAGGAACTTGCACATCGAGCCGGTTATTACCGCACTTATGTAGGTCATATTGAAACGGCAACCTATTCTCCCAGCGCTCATACCATTTGGCGTTTAGCCAAAGCTATGGAAATTGATCCCGGTGAGTTTCTTAAAGGTATGTAGGCTTATTCTTCGTATACGATCCCATAAAACTCTTCATAGCTGCCTCCATCATCGCCACCCAAGAAACCGAAACCAAAGGTCACTTCCCACTTAACCTTCGTCTGGATGTAGTTGAGCGCCATTGAGACGGCATCAGCTAAGTCATCATGCTTCTCGACACCGAAGCCAACTATTTGCTGAATAATCGGGGCAATGGTCCGACTTTTGGGAAAATAGACCATACCCATTTCAAACAAAGGACTGGCCAACTGCAAGCGAGCCCGTTTGTCGGCATGAATCTTAACGCCAACGGCCTCAATGCCCCGGTTCTTTAACTGCTCTAGGGCAGCAGTTTGGTAAGCTACTTGTTCGATCAATGCACGTGGTCGGTATTCCTGATATGAAACTACCAATGGCTTATACATTGCTACAATTGAATCTAGTGTTTGCAAATGGCTAATCCGGCTATTGAGGAACTGTTTATCTATGTAGTACTTACGGTCTTCTGGTTTAAAACCAAAGACATGGACAATAACCACGGCCGTGCAGTCAGCGGAAGCTTTTTCAGATATAGCCAGGTCAACAGACAAGAAAGAGTTAATATATTCGTTCTCCTCGATTTTCTCAGGTAGCTCCTCATAGTATTGGATCCAGCGGGCATCAATAATCTGGTCTTCGTCAGGAATGATACGCAACATATACTCCCGTTCCCAAGCTATTTTGTTACCAATTGTTCGCCTGAGGACGTTAAGCGACTGCTTATCTGGATATTTGCCAGGCCACAGGCTTTTACCGTCCTTAACAATCGGCCACTCGCGGAAGCTGCCATCAATCTCATCCTCCTCAATCCGTTCTTTTAGGCGCATCAACAATGAGTCTTCGTGTAGTAAGTTACCGACTACAATCCGCTTGGTGTAGGTGTCACCAGCGGGAATAATTTCCCCAGTAAACCAATCAAAAGTTTTGTTACGACCTTCTCGCGTCTTAACAGAAGCCATATCCTCAACATCATCGCAGATAATCAGGTCAGGGCGGTACTGGCCATGGCGGATACCCCGGACGCTTTGCTCAGTCGAGATAGCTGTAATACGAGCGTTATACTTTGGAATATAAAGCGAGGTTGAACCCCATTCTTCACGTTGCTCCACGAATGGCCCTAGGTCGTTAGCGAGCAGCTCGTTGCTTTCCAGCTCACGCTTTATATTTGTCAGGTGAACCCGAGCCTGATACTGCGTTTGGCTGGCTATTAACACGAACTTCTTCTGCAGTCGGCCAAGCACTGCCCAAATGGGGTAAGACAAGGTCATGATCGTCGACTTGCCCGAGCCACGGAAGGCTACAATGACCGCTAGTGGTAGACTCTCGTCTTCACTAATGTCAAACAGATCACGGTGCAGATCAGCCGTTTCATGGGTGACATAAGCCGAGAAATAGGTTGAAAAGAACCATTGGTGGCTCTGGGTTGTTACTTCAGCCCGAACCTGTTTATCTGTAAATACTTTATCTTGTAATTCAGTCGCGTCCATTAGTCTCTCCTTCCGGTAATTTGGTTAGGCCAGCTAAACGCAGAGCCTGGGCTACCATTTCAGCTTGCTCTGGCGTTAGAGCCTGTTGATCTTGTTTTATATGAGCATCAAGCTCAATTCGGGTGCGGTAAGCTCTATGGTGATGCTTCAGCCAAAAGATAATGGCGGTCATGTTCTGGTCTTTAATAGCTGAGATCAGCTGGGATTCCGCCAAATCATTAATTCGGCCAGCACTCTCCTCAAGGGCAACATCACAGGCTTCAGCAAATTCTTCATCGTCTTTACGCCAGCGGTAATAGGTAGATCGTGGCACCCCAGCCTGTTTGCAGGCGACTTCCACAATCGGTGACTTGGTAAGCCGCGCTAGGAGCTTCTTTTTATCCAGTTCTTGGTTACGACTCATAATAGCTGCTCCGCTTTCTGGCCAATCAACTTCTCCCAGCGCTTAATCACCACTTGGCAGTAGTCAGGGTCAAGTTCAACGGCCAGACAACGTCGGTTGGTCTGTTCGCAGGCTAGAAGTGTGCTACCGCTGCCCACAAAGCCGTCAAAGACAATGTCACCAACAGTGGAGCTGTTCAGGATCAAGCGGCGCAGTAAACCAATCGGCTTCATAGTCGGGTGCAGCTTACTAGAGCTAGGCTTTGGGTAGACCAGAATACTTTTATCTTTGCTCTTGCTAAAAGTGTGTGTCCCATACCAGCCATAGATAATCAGCTCGTGCTGCGGTAAGTAGTCCAATCGGCCAATGACAGCTTGTGTTTTTGCCCAGATCAGTAGTTGAGCGAACTTACCGCCACTAGCCTTCAGAGCCTGAATGGTTGGCAATAGCATCTTGTCACTGTTAAAGATATATAGGCTGTTTTTACGAGCTAGGTACGGCTTGGTTGCTGCTAGCCAGGCGTTAGTAAAGGCCTCGTACTCTGTTTCGTTTTCAATATTATCGTTGGCAATAACTTTTGTACTGGCTAGCTTAGCGATGCCTTGCTTACTCTCTACGTACGACACCCCATAAGGTGGGTCTGTGAGAATCAAAGCAAGCTTGTCGTTGCCAACCAGCTTCTTTACTAGCTCAGGTTCACTTGAGCTGCCGCAGGCCAAACGATGCTGGCCTAACTGGTAAATATCTCCGGTTTTCATAGCTGCACGGCCTTTTCGCTAGTCAAAGCTTCCCAGCGGTCAATGATTACTTGACAGAAGACTGGCTCAAGTTCAGATAGTAGTGCTGTGCGTAGCATTTGCTCACAAGCTATAAGCGTTGAGCCGGAGCCGCCAAAAACGTCCAGCACTACGTCATAGACCTTAGTGCAACGCTTTAGAGGTTTTTCATGCAAGGTGATCGGCTTTTGAGTAGGGTGCTGGTAGTCTTGACCGGCCTCACGTTTAGCCAACCAGATGTCGAAAAGGTCGATGATGTCATCTATGGTGCGGTTACCAGAAGCAATGTCTTTGTTAAGAATCTCAGTTAGGTTCTGGCTAGTGTCTGATAGATACGGATTGCCTCGAGTGGCGTAGATACATGGCTCGTAACCCTTGTTAAAAGCTACTTGTGGCACGACGTTAAAGCCATTCTTAATCCATAAACAAACCCGCCGGTTCTTCAGCCCATGCTCGACCATTAGTGATTGCAACAGGCCGATGTAGGTCTGGTCGCAGTACATGAAGATATGGGCGTCATCGCCCAGTACTGGTAGTGAGGCCGTCAGAATGTCGCTCAGGAAGCTGCGGTACTCGGTCTCAGACTTATTGTCGTCGGTAGTGCCGCCGTAGCCAGCCTTAAGCCCAACGCCTTTGTTATAGTCCAAGCCAATGTTATACGGTGGGTCGCTGTAAAACATGGTTGGCTTGTGCTCGCCAACCAAGCGCTTTATAACCGCCCCATCCGTTGAGCTACCACAGATCAGACGGTGCTTGCCCAACTGGAACAGATCGCCCAGCTTAATGGTTGTTTCGGCTGCTTCCTTAACGGCTTTTTCAACGTCAAAGTCATCGTCATCGGTTTCTAGGGCATCGTTCCAGATGTCACCCAAGTCTTGGTCGTCAAAGCCAACGTCCAGTAGCAGGTCAATATCGAACTGCTTGAGCAGCTCAAAGTCCCATTCACCGGTGTTACGGTTAAGGCGTAGGTTCAGCTCGCGCTCTTTGGCCTCGTCAGGAATGTCAATATAGACCACCGGCACTTCTTTGAGGCCAAGGTCTTTAGCGATCTTGAGACGAAAATGGCCACCGATGACAACGTTTTTACGTGCCGCTGCGCCGTTAACGATGATCGGGTCGACTAAACCGAAGCGCTTAATGCTTTCGGTGAGCTGCTTGGCTGCCTCATCGCTCCACTTGCGCGGATTATATAGAGCTGGTTTCAGCTCATTGATGTTTATGTGTTGGATTGTTAGTTGTTTGGCCATGGGTTTATTCCTTCCATTTGGCTTTAAGGTAAATAAAAAGTGCCCACCCCACAGCCATATCGGGAAGTCTGATCCATGCCTAATAAAAGACATGGGCTTCCCCATATTGCTGCAGAGTGGGCACTGTCGAGGCGTACTGCCTCTCAGCTTGACGTGTCTCGCAACGCCGTCAAACGTCTACGGCTCTACTGAGCCGAATACACAATTCCCGCTAATTACTGCGCGGATTTACTTGTAAAAGGTGCTTCCGTTTTAGGGATTCTATTTTCTCTAGCGCATCTGGCGCAAGATATACCGACAATTGGTCTGTCGGCATATATATGCGTAACATGCGTTTACCGTGTTTAGCTAACAAGTCTAACACTTCCTGCTCGTCAAAATTCAGATCCATCTCGAAAGTGCTGTCAGCTACTGGTCGGATGCTGCCGTAAGTACGGCGAAGTTTGCCACCCTTAAGGTGCTTAGCATAATTCCGTACCAGCGAAGCCGGTCTACTCGGCTTCTGAGCATGAAGCGCCGCATCAGTCAGGATGATATCGATAGTATCCTCGCTAGGTATATAGCCACCAGCGGGGACGATGCGTTGTTTCCAGAGTATGGTCGTGGTGCTCATATGTTCCCTTAAAACTTGCTTTTTAGTTCGGATTGCCCAAGCTTATCAATTAGTTTGCCGTGGCTATCGACGAGGTTAACCTGGATGCGAGCGCCCTTTAATCGGCAGCTAACTTCATGCTTGTCGGCTATCTTAAAAGTTTTCTGCTTAGGCAAGCTCTGGAACCACATATTAGCTTCCATCTTAATTTTGCCAGGGGCTGGGTTAGCGTTGGTGCGGACGTCGGACACTTCTGTCATGTCTGTGAACATCTCAGGGCTTCGGTAATGGGCGGTGAACGCATACTGGACAAGGTAGGCATTACCTTGCTTATAGTCTGTTACAGCCTGCGTAATACCCTTGATGGCACGATCGACGTTTGTTGCACGCAGCTTATCGGCTAGAATACTTTCATCAAACAGCCGTGCCATGTAGTCAAAGCGCTGATCTTCAATGTCGTAGAGCTTGCCATTAAGCAGTTCGGCAATATCAATGAGCTTGGATACTTTGTTCTGCTTTGACGCCAGAATGGCGCTAATTTCGTCTGCGTATCGTTTTGTTGGGGTCTTGGTAGCTTGTGCTTCCATATTATTTTCCTCTCTTAACTTATAATGAATTTTGAATTACAAATCGTTTTCCGCCAGTTGGTAGCGGCGTGGCCTCTAACCAGCCCATTTTCTGCAAGTAAAGGGTATGTAGAACCTTATAAAGCGCTTGGACACCGTCATCCGAATATACCTCTGGGCGAAGTAGGGTTACGACCTGCAAATGCTTCTTGCGCTGCTCGATCAAATAATCAAGAATCGCAGCATAGCTAGTTTCTGGCCCCGCAATAACCACGCCCTTATCAAGGGCTTCTATGCTACTGTCATGGTCTATGTCCACGATAATCTTCGCGGTGCCTTTAATAGACTTGGTATATTCGTCAGTTAGCTTCTGCGTTGAAACAAACCCTATGCCGTAGTTATCTCCGTACATCTTAGGCCACCTTATATGTTACGGCGCAGTAATTTGTGCCGATGTTATCGCCTTTGCGGCGGTTATTTTGCCACTGGAGAGCCTGTAGGTTGCCCATAACGTCAGTACCTCGATGGGCTACTGGCTGAATGTGGTCAATCTCCCAGCCCCATTTACTATTGGTATTACCGTAGTGGTCGCGGTACATATAAGCGCCGCACGGATCTTGGCGCCATAGTCGCATATCCTGGCCAGGGATCCCTAGAGCCTTATTCCAGACGGTCGCAATTTCTAATGCATTGAATGAGCCACCAGATGACTTTTTGTTTGGTTGTTTTGGTTTAGCTGTCAGCTGGCTAAGCAAGCTTTGCACACTGGACAAAGATGAGTAGGGGTGTTGGTCCCATTATTTCTTCCCCTTGGGGTGGTGCGGCCCCGATTCTTCTACGGTTGTTTTTGGGTGGGTTTTAGCGTATTCCGGCGAAACAAATTTACCGGTGATTGCGCTATGATATTTGGGTGTGGTTGGCTTTGAGTTGGCCATTTTAAGTCTCCCTCTCTTATAGAAATAGTGTTAATATAAGAAACGACGGTAAGTCGTCCTTCAATCGTCGTGCTATTACTTTCCAGGTGTGGCACGGCGATTGTGCTTTTTAACAAGCTACTCACTATTATAAAGGAATGTAAAAATATTTGCAACTACTTTATGATTTTGTAAAAATAATGGGCAAATATCACGCTTGTGCATAAAAAGACTTTACAAGATTGAAGCGCTGGTGTACAATAAATTTGTTCATGCATAACAGCTACCCCTTATTATCAATTCAATGAAAGGAGTTACAGTATGCAAGTAATAGACTTTAAAAAAATCAAAGAACTACGCGAGGCAAACGACTTCTCTCAAGCCGAAGTGGCGGCCTTCATAGGGGTCAGCCGCCCTACATACGCTCTAGTCGAACTAGGCAAAAATGATCTTTCTGTAGCCCAGCTTCTCCACCTAGCTACCTACCTAAAAGTGGATCCCGAGGATTTAATACCGCAACTTAACTCCACTACGCAAGAAAAACTGGCGACATTCAAGCAGTTAATCTTGAACTGTATCCAATACGGCAGTGATAAGGTTGATCATAAAATTACTAAGACCAAGTTAGCAAAGCTCGTTTATCTAGCCGATTTTACCTGGTTTTATCGCAACGGCGTGTCCATATCTGGCCTTACATATCGCAGTATCCAGCGCGGCCCTGTAGCCGATGACTACTTCCGTGCTATCGATGAACTCTTTGAAGACCAGGCTATAGCAATTGAGCCCAGCGGTGCGGCCTTGCTGATTTCTTCTAGGGAGCCTGCCTCTCAAGATCGTCTGTCCAAAGACCAAGTGTCGCTAATCAAAGAAATTGGGGAGAGGTGGCGCAGCAAAAATACCGCTGAAATTGTGGAGTTTACTCACAACCAAACTCCTTGGCGTTCGAGCACTCCTGGTGGGCTGATATCTTACGATACTATTCTTGAAGAAGACAAAAACAATTTGTTCTAATAACTGTGATCACGGAGTAGTTTAAGTTGGCATCAATTAAAGATTACGAGGCCATGAATAATCCTGATTTACTGGATTATTTAGAAGAGCATAAGATCAAAATACCTGCTAGCTTACACAATGAATTAACTGTTATCCGAGGAGTTACACACGACCCACAAGCCGACGCTGCTCGTGACAAGATAATCAATCTGTTAAGACATCGGGAGAATCGGACTATTTCTGAACGCACCTTAATGGTCAGCGTTATTACTGCGGTAGTAGCCATTGCTACTTTGTTGGTCGTTATTATCAAGAGATAAGGAGAACCGATGGCTCGTAAAAAAATAATCCCTAGAGTTAAATATGTCTGTGTAGCGCAAACAGATGAAGCAGTACTCAATGAAGTTTTTAGCTTTTTATTCGATAAATATCTAGAACAACGGAAAAATCAAAGTCAGTAAGCTGCTTTCTCGGGTGGCTCATATCTGATTGAAACCTAACCCTCACGTTTAACCTAAGAGTTAGTGTTGCTATGCCCTTTGATCTGTTCCAGCCATTATGTTGGAGCAAACATAATAAGGAGGAACAGCTATGAAAGTAGCCATATATCTTCGAGTGTCCACACTCGATCAAGCAACAAAAGGTAACACTAATCGGGATGGGTTTTCTATCCCGGCACAACGAGAGGCTTGTCGGCGTAAAGCCAAAGAACTGGGTGCTACCCAAATCAAGGAATATGCTGATCGTGGTGAGTCAGCCAGATCGGCTGCCCGCCCGGAACTACAGCGATTGCTGAGTGACCTGTGCGATAAAAAAGGCATTCAGTATGTCATCGTCCATAAGATTGATCGCCTAGCCAGAAATTTGCACGATGATGTGACGATTGGTTTGGCAATTCAGAAAGGCGGAGCGCAGTTAGTCTCCGTGACTGAAAATATAGATGAGACACCGTCCGGTAGACTGCTCCATGGCATTATGGCCACTATTGCCGAGTTCTATAGCCGTAACCTAGCAGCTGAAGCCTTAAAGGATGCTACCGAGAAAGCCAAGCAAGGCGGTACACCATTCCAAGCCCCAATTGGCTATGTTAATGTTACCGAGAGGACAAACCGGCGGGAAATACATACCGTGGCGCTTGATACCGTGCGGGCGCCGCTGATTCGCTGGGCATTTGAGCGTTACGCTACTGGTGACTATAGCGAACTACGTCTAGTTAAGGAACTATCCAAACGTGGCTTGCGTAGCCGACTGCGAGCCCGCTCTAAAGTTGAACCGATTAGCCATAGCGGCTTAAACAAAATGCTCAGTAGCCGCTACTATCTTGGCTACATCACCTATTGTGGGGTTGAGTATAAGGGAAATCATCAGCCGTTAGTAACCCCAGCTGTTTTTGCTGCTTGTGAGGCCGTTCGGGCTAGTCGCTACATACGGGAGAATCGGCACCGCAAGCACTATCCGTATCTGTCGAGGATGTTGCTCTGTGGTAAGTGTCAGCGGCATATGTGCTATATGCTATCGAAGAAACACGACCGTAAAAACTTCGAGTACTTCTTTTGTATGAACCGGAGGGATAACGGTTGTCCACAGGTCTATATTCCAATGCCACTAATCAAGGAAGCAGTGACAAATACCATTAAGCAATTGAAGTTTTCCGATAGTGACCGGCAGAAACTGACGGCTGAAATTAGTAAGGAATTAGCTAGCGAGCAGCGGTATGCTGAAACTGATGTTAAGCAGCAAACTAGTCGACGAGACCGGCTGCTGGCTGAGCGAGATAATGTCATGCAAGCCTATTACGACAAAGTAATTCAGGATAGTCTACTGAAGAGTGAGCAGAAACGCATCGCCAAGGAGATTGAGCAGGCTGAAGCTGTCATTGCTGAAGCCGAAGAGCGACTGGCTATCATAAATGCCAGGCGGGATCGGGCATTAGAGCTGGCTCAAGGCTTGGATATAGGCAAAGCGTATGTAAAAGCTAACGAGGATATTAAACGGCACTTTTGCCTAGCCCTATTTAGCAAAATAGAGATAGACGATAACCCGGTTTACCACGGGAATGTCTTCCGGGCACCACGAGACCATCATGTTCGCGTAACCAAGGTTCATTGGCATGATCCTATCAATATTCGCCATATTACAGAGGCTATTCTGGCTTTGTCACTGGAGAGAGGCAAACGAGCACCTAAACCGAAAAAGATAAAGTAGTTGTTACAATGTAGTCATGCCTAAAGCAAAAACCAAACCAAAGGTTAAATACGTCCAGGTTGCCACCCCTGATCAGTCAAAAGTTGACGACGTATTTAACTATCTCTTTGATAAGCTACTTAAACAATAAAATCAGTAGGAAAGCAAACTGAATTGATACATAGGGGCAAAGTAGTGTCCCATTTGTCTCATTTTAAGATATAATGCCATCAGAAATGAGACAGATCTAGGGTTTGTGTCTCATTTTCATTAGGTCGGAAGAAAGGTCTAGAATAGGTGGAAAGTTCCAGACCCGAGTGTTCCGCCAAAGTTAGTGCTAATTGATCTCTTTCAAACCCCACCCCTGTTATATATGCACATGCTTATTGCGGTGAGATAATACTTGTAATGACCGACTACAAGATGAGTTTTGATGCGACTTTAAGTTTCAATGGCAAGCTTGACTATAGAGTAACAACTGTAGAACAACTTCTGGATCAAGAACCATTTAGCCCAGATGTTAGAGAGTGGCTTCGTCAGCACACGGAAGTGCGTGACGCGCTCAAGATAATAATTCGACAAAGATTTGTTCCTACTCATGCTATTTCAATCGTAAAGAATCCGTTACTTAAAGGCGTGAAGGAAAGCATTGGGATCTATTCCATCGACACCCATCGAGGTAATCAAATAAAACAAGACTACCTAATGCACGAAGACGATGACACGTTTGTGCTATTTACAGGTCTACCCAGACGAATCAAACCTAGTCAATTCGTGCGGCATGTAGACACTCTAGAAAAGCGCTATGGTCCAGACGGGCTTAATTTTTTTAAGGATCACCATAAAAACATTGAAGATGTACCAAAAGAAATTAGACCATATATAGAGCGGGCCATAAAGAATGTCAACTAAACTTCTAATCACAGGAGTCCCGTGTACGGGAAAAACCACGTTTGCTGTCTGGTTGGCGTCGAAATTTGGCTATATACCTTGTCACTCAGATCATGACCCAAAATTCCTGGACGTCGCTGCATTAGCAGCAAGTGAGGGTAAGAACGCTGTTTTAGATTGGGGTATACCAGCTGGAGCACTAACGTTCGCGAAACGGTTTATAGACGAGCATGGATTTCAAGCGTGGTGGTTTGATGGCGACATTGCTTCAGCACGCGAAATATTTATAAATCGACCTAATCATCCCGCCTCTTTGACTGACTGGAATATCTATATAGCGGGTCTAAAGACCCACTCTGGAGAATATGCCAACCTATACGCTGATAGATACATCAGGACGTTAGGATCTGGTTCTAAAAGATTAATGACGAATGAAGAAATCTGGGAAAAGATAGAAAACTATCGAAGCCGCTCGTGATAAGTAGTTGCATCTGGTGCAACCTTGCGTTTCCGGCCCCTGGATGAGAAACTTGACGCAGGCGATCGGGCATTTGGCAGAAGGTCGTTTTCCCTGGAAGAGACGAATTTCTCAAGGTCTTTAAGGGATTGGAGCGCAGGGTTTGAAAACAGTCCCATGAGCTCCGCCAAAATGATAATGGTTATCATTATTAACAGATTATATGACATCTAATCCACTCGATGCGTTCACCACAACTCTTAGTTTTATTAGGAGTACTTTTAAGTATGTAAAGAGATGGTGGAAGTTCCGTCTTCCGGCTTCTCAAATCCTCGGAGAGATAGTTGACAATAAAACTCTGGTTAAGATATTTCTCAAGGATTTTATCGTTCCAAATAATACGTTAGCTAGTCCCAAGCTGATCTCTTTTGAGGGCAATAACTCTCAAATGAACCCGAATATTGAGAAAGTTTGGGCAGAAGCCGAAAGTGAAGGCTTAACTGACCTCACGAATCTTCTTGGCAGGTTGGACAAACATTCAAATATAGAAGTCGGCCTATGAGCAAAGGCTTTTCTGATTGGCGAGGAAGCTTGATAATTCTGGGTGCTCAATCCGCGAAAAGTATAGAGTTTTATAAGTCTATGGATTTTGTTGGATACGGAGTAGATGAAGACAGGATATATAACTGCGATACTGGGGCTACTATTATTAATCCTTCTTCTGATACAAACCACGGTTATGGGGTGATTGTCAAAGCACGCAACAATACCGCGGGATCAAATGGCGAAACCGCCATACTCCTGGGAGGGTTCGGAGTTCTTGGAACTGAAGCTGCGATACACTATTTCTGTCTCAATATTGCCTCGCTTGGCAAAGAGTTCAAAAAAGACTACTTCAGTATTGTAGTAAAAGCCAGAATAACTGGGGGCAAAGAAACCGTAACTAGGGTGCGAGGTAAAACGAGGAGATTTCATAAATGAAACTCCCTGGCATATAGCGCAACCTTGCGTTTCTGGTCTCTGGATGAGAAACTTGACGCAGGCGATCGGACATTTGGAAGAGGGTCGTTTTCCCTGGTAGAGACCAATTTCTCTAGGTCTTTAAGGGATCGGAGCGCAGGGTTTGAAAACAGTCCCATGAGCTCCGCCAAATATTTAAAAAGCTACATTAGGAATTTGCGAACTGCCACTTCAGCTATTGAATTTCGATCTTTAAACAATTGGTCAGTGATTTTTACTGTTACGTCACTAGTGTATTTCCTCATAAAATCTGTGTGTTGAGCTAAATAAGCATCTAGTTCTTCAACTGCTCTCAGTCGATCAGTTTTGCTATAAAGGTTGGTCATAAAATCTCTCGACAGTTCCATATCAATTAAACACCAGCTGTAGCCAGCGGATGCGAGCTGTTCTTTGATTTCCTGCCAATGTCGATCTACGCTCCCATCCCTAATAAAGTTCTGTTTACGCCCCAGTATCTCCTGAAATCGTTTGGCCTGACGAGAATTAAACTCTTTAAGGGCTTCGGGCTCATTTATATTACTCACAAGCAAGTCCTCTTTAACTTCGTTGCGAATATTATCTGTACTAAATATTGGTAATGAAAAGGTTATAGACAAATAGTACGCAATAATACTTTTAGAACTGCCTGGTACGCCGGCAAAAACAATAACATATGGCTTTGACATAATACAAAATTATACGCTTTCATCTATGATAAGGAGGTAAGGTCCCAGACCCAAGCGCTCCGCCAACAATAAAGTTTTAGAAATTCATATTACTTACAGGGTGTTATTATTAATATAAGATCAAAATAAACAGACTTATATGACTACAAACGCTTCATCAGAACCAGATAAGCCATCAGAAGAGTATAAATCAACCACTGGTGACGGCGTTGACGAACTGAATCAAGCCTATAAACAGCAGGTAGAACTGCAGACGGCTCGTTTAGAATTGGAAGAGGCTGTTTTCAGACAGATTGAAGCTGATAAGGAATTAAACAAGATTACTGCCGAACCAGAGCTTTTGTTATTTATTCTCTTAGGTCAAATAATAGCTTTAGCAAGGTTTATTTATAGACACGTATCGAGAGCTATAAAACACGTCATAACTGGCTATCCAAAGTTGTCATTAGCTGCTGCTTCATTTATTTTGCTGCTATTAATTACGGCTGGTTTAATGCTTACAGTTATACCTCAGACTATAAACTATAATTTCTCGAAGTCCGAAAGCTGTATTATAAGCCCCAGTTTATTCCCGGATTTCTTTCATTACACCGACAGCAACTTTAAGTTAAGCCGGCCCTCGTTATGGTCTATATCGGGTGTAACAATTTTTTCAGATCGTCTTTGCGCAGCACCGATTAAGGCACCAGCATCTTTTAGCAGCTATCAAGCCCGACAGTCTGCTTATTTGTTAGATCTGGCTATTAGTAAAAAGGTGTTAATAGACACAAAGTCTTACCCTAAAGTTAATGCTGTTACCTTAACCGTATCTAGTTCTAAGAACTTATCACTAATACATCCGCTAGAGTTTAAACTCTCAGCGCCGGACAAAACCTTTAATTATGTCCTGTCTGGAAACGGGAAAACCAGTCCGTGCTCCAAAGAGAATTTAACGCTAGACTGTAGTTTAACGCCTCTTTCTTTGTCCTACGATTCAACCTATGAATTAGCGGTTGTTAGGGAATTTAATCAACAACTTGTTGCAACTGCTTATCAAAATCCAGTCCGGACTATAACCGCAGTGGCCATAACTCAGTCATCCATCTCGCCCGGCTCAACCGTCTACAGTATTCCAACAGACGTTACCTTGCAAACCAATAAAACGCTGATTAATTTAGACGATGTTACGCTTAGTTATTCTGCCAACAATAAGACTATAAATGTTCCCATAACAGCTAAATACAGCGGCAAGAATATCGTTATCTCTTTTGCTAACCCTTTACCTAGACAAACTCAGTTCAACCTGCACATAGCGAATATGACCGCTAGTGATCAAAGCCAGTTAGAACAGGCCTATAATCTGGCATTTACTACCTCTGGCGGTCCGGCAGTAATAGATAGCAATATACCGTCATTCGGTTTAGCCTTCGGCCAGGCTATGACTGTAGATTTTGACCAGCCGCTTATGCCAAGCCAGGATCTAAGTCAGTTCGTGAGTCTAATTGTAAACGGTACCGAACAGCCGGCTACTATTACCTCCAGCGGCCAGCAGGTTACCATAGTGCCAACAAACTCCTACCCGGTATGTGCGGCAGTGAAAGTGCAAATATTGTCAGGGATTGAAAGCAACTACGGTATCTCCGGTAATTCTGCTTGGAGCTACAATACTCGGTCACATTGTTATACGGCCTTTAGTATAGGTACTTCAGTTGACGGTCGCCCGATAACCGCATACCAGTTTGGCAATGGCCCTAGTATGGTACTATTTATTGCCGCCATGGAAGGCAATGAACAAAACTCAGCCAATCTGCTGCAGAGATGGATCCCGGATGTTGATGCTAACCCGGGCAAAATTCCATCTTACCGCACCTTAGTTATCATCCCGCAGATTAACCCCGATGGTTATGCTGCCGATACTAGGCTCAACGCTGACGGTGTCGACCTAAATCGTAATTTCCCGGCCAACAACTGGTCAGAACAGGTTACTGAGCCAACGGCTCCTGATGTTTGGACTAACGATGGAGGCCCATATCCATTGTCTGAACCAGAGTCACAGGCTATTGCTACTTATACCCAAAACAATCAGCCTACTTTAACCTTAACAATGCATTCTCACGGCGGAATTGTCGAGGCTAATGATGCCGGTGATTCTATTGCTTTAGGAGCAGAATATGCCCACTTAGCAGATTATGGAGCAATTCCTACCTATGAGATAGGTAACTTTTTTGACTACACGACAACCGGCGCTTATGAAGACTGGCTGAATGATAAGCTCAACCTGCCGGCTCTTGAAGTTGAGCTGGAAAGCGCGACTAATGATGAATACAGCCGGAATTTGCCAGCATTATGGACTATGGCTGAGATACCGCCAAATTAAATTTACTTAGTAATTAAAGTACCGACTTGTTCACCGAGACCAACTTTCAAGAAGTTATCTGCCGTCATCGGATCAAAAACAATGATTGGCATATCGTGCTCATAAGCAAGACCGACAGCTGCCTTATCCAGAACATTTATCGCTCGGTTATTTAATGCTTCTTCAAAAGTCATAGCTTTAATTTTCTTAGCGTCAGGAAATAGGGCAGGGTCTTTATCGAAAACACCTTCAAACTTAGTTGCTTTTAGGACTACCTGGCAATCAAGTTCAAGGGCAATACTAACTGCTGCTGTGTCGTGAGTGAAATAAGGCCTGGCAATGCCGCCGGCCACAATTAATACTCGGCCTGCTTCCAGATGCTTTATAGCCCGGCGGTAAGAATACGATTCTGTAACTTGCTCAGCAAAGATATTGCTTAAACATCTAGTCTCAATTTTATTATTTTCAAATATATCTGTTAAGAACATGGAGTTAATAAGGCCGCTTAACATACCCATTTGATCGGCTGTAACTCGTCTGATGCCGTGGCCGGCTACTTTCGCGCCTCTGACCATATTGCCACCGCCGACTACCACTACCACTTGACAGCCTTCTTCATGTACCTTTTTAACCTCTTTGGCCAGATAGCTAGCTATGTCCGGGTCAATACCAACATCAAATTGTCCCGCCAGCTGTTCGCCAGATATTTTAAGGAGTAGTCTTTTATACGGCTCGCTCATCTAAACTCACAGTCTAGCAAATGAGTAGGCTGAAGGCTATACTAAAAAAATAAATGCGCATTTATTCTTGGAATGTCAACGGTATCAGGGCGGTAATCACTAAAGGTGCTTTAAGTGCATTCCTGGACAAAGAGAAGCCGGACATCCTATGTTTGCAGGAAATTAAAGCTAGACCAGAACAATTTGATCTGAATTTAGACGGTTACCAAGCTTTCTGGTACCCGGCCGAGAAAGCTGGCTATTCAGGAACGGGTATATTAACCAAACCTAAGCCACTAAGTGTGGTTGATGGCATGCCAAAAGATATTGTTAAAGATTTTAAATTGTCTGGTGACAACTATGGTGACCCGAATCTTGAGGGAAGAGTACTAACAGCGGAATACGATAACTTTTATTTAGTTACTGTCTATACACCAAACGCTAAGGATGATTTAAGCCGTCTGGAACTAAGACATAAGCACTGGGACCCAGCCTTCTTAAAATATGTATCAGGTCTTAATAAGAAAAAACCGGTAATCTTCTGCGGCGATTTAAATGTTGCCCACACCGAAGATGATTTAGCTAACCCTAAACCTAATATTGGCAAAAAGGGTTTTACTGCTGAAGAACGTGAAGGCATTCAAGCATACATAGACGCTGGTTTTATTGACAGCTTCAGACAGTTTACCAAAGGCAACGGCCATTATACCTGGTGGACACACTTTGCTAACGCCAGGGCTAGGAACATTGGCTGGCGGATAGATTATTTGATGGTTTCGGACGTACTTAAAGACAAGCTAGTAAAAGCTAATATACATCCTTTATATATGGGTTCTGATCACTGTCCGATTAGCATCGATATCCAGGTATAAATGAGTGATTCATTTTGGCTTAAGCAATCTATTAAACACCCTTTGTTTGAAGACCTTCTTTGGAGCAGACCGGAACATAAATCAAGAGCAGGCAAGTTATTAATAGCCGGCGGCAGTTCCCACGGCTTTAGTGATCCGGCTCTAGCTTATACTCTGGCCAATGAGGCAGGGGCTGGCAGAATAAATGTACTGCTACCAAATAGTCTAAAAGCTAGCGTCGGCAGTCATCTTGAAGATGCTGTTTTTGCTCCCTCAAATGCAACAGGCAGTTTTAGCCGTACTAGTTTAGCAGACTTTATTGACCAGGCAAATTGGGCCGATCTAACACTGCTCGCGGGAGATTTCGGCCATAACTCGGAAACAGCCATTGTTCTCGAATCATTCCTGGCTGACTATAAGGGAGAGCTATGTTTAACAAATGATTCAGCAGATCACTTTTTCGCCACGCCATCCACCTTATTTGAAAGACCCAACACGTTTATAGTTCTTGAGGTCTCTAAACTGCAAAAGCTTTTGTCTAAACTAAAGTTAAGTAAAGCTATTCTGTCTACAACAAACCTGACTCAAACCATCGATTTTATGAAAGAACTAACGGATAAATATCCAGTGGGCTTAGTTATATCTAACGATCCATTTTATATCCTAGGAAATAAAGGGCAGGTAGCAGCCACGGAAATAGGGACTGTTCCTAAAAATTGGACCTTAGTTATTGCCTCATATCTTTCTGTCTGGTGGATGCAAAATAAAGATCAGCCATTTAAGGCTGCCGCGACCGGTATTTATGAATCTATAAGTTAGCCAAATGGTGGACATGATCGCGGTTTATTCAAACCGTGACTTCAATCGCATTCTATCTGATCTCTGTGCATCTCTAGGTATTTCGTGTTAGCTAGTCCGATACTCGATCGCGGTCGAAGGACAACAGACGATCTTTCACAAGTCAGCGGGAGTGGGATCAGCTAGCTACTAATAATAGCCAACGATGACCCCGTGGCGATACTTTGGCCTACGCCAATAGCCTTGCACCCATCGTCCCGTTTTGGGATCAACGTGCGCAGGAACCCACACCGATTTCGGTAATGGATTCTCCGCCGGATAGTAAACCTTTTTCGGTTTCATATCCTCCTCCTTTCTCCACCTAGCACGTTAATATCTAGAGGCGTAACCCGTACCTCAAGCTCGCCCCCACGATAATGCCCATGAGACACTATCGAGGGAGGCTGAGGTAAGCGGAGTCATCTAAATAAGAACATTGATGGGGGCGGGATGTTCCCGCTGACATATAAAGGAACTAGGTTCTCTCAATCTGAGCCTACTAATCTGTTATGCGCCTGAACTAGGCCTTTGTCAAGTGTCATAGAACTTCGGCTCTTCACACCTGTTTTCGTGGCTTGTGATTTTTATCGAATAGCTTCCACTTCTCAGTTATCTTTGCTCCTTCTTTAGCTAGTCTGTCTTTTCCGGCTTTAGGTAAGCTCTGGGCAATAGCAAGTAGCGCTAAGCCTAGATCCCTTGAGGCCTTGTCTATTTCTTCTTTAGTACTTGTTTTTCGCAGCTCCTTGTCTGGTTTTTCTTTTTTCTTGTCTTTGATATCTTGGTCCCCCCACTTATTGTGGAAGTATTGTCGCGCCGATATGACAAACTACCAAGCAAAGTGTTGGGCTAAACACTCATTCGGCGTAAACTTGTTATCAACATGAGCTTTAGGCCATTCGGTGACAAGTATTCGTTCGATAAGACGGTTCTTACAGAGGACTTCCCAGACTACCTATTGGAACCTGTAACCGAATGGGCATATGACATCATGTACAATTCTACTCTTATAAACACCTTCAATGGTTTAGATTCAACCCGTTACGTTGACTCAGCCTTCAGACAGGATTTACAGCTTAGGCTAAGGGAAGCGTATTCAGAAGATTGGAGTAATTTTATCTCCCAGATGACGTCAACCAGCGACAGGCTGTGCAATTTTCTGGCTTATCTTCTACAGAATTATTCAAATGCTCGATGGGCTGCAAGACTAGAAGCCGTCTTAAGATTAGGATCCTCAGCATATACGGTCGCGAAGGTGAGAAAGGATGCAGAGGAGTATATTTCGGCCGGAGTTTATGATCTAGCCTGGTATGTACCGAGCGCAGTAAGACAAGAGGCCGAAGCTGCCTTGTTAGAGAACGAGATCTTACTTGCCGCCTGGAATGACTGCTATAGACTCAAACCAAGCTATAGCAGCTGTGTGAGTTCATGTAACGATTTCTTGGAAGGTTACTTACGCGATAAATACTGGCCGCAGGAAAAGAGAACTCTCTCGATATATTCGAGTATCAAGAAACTTGAGGCAAACCCAGACCTATTAAGATTCCGTGGCGACTCATTCCTCAAAGATAAGACCAGGCTAATTGCCTTACTAGAAGGAATCTCAAAGATAAGGGGTCAGCACAAGAGTGGAGCTGGTCGTTCACCGACTAAGAGCGAAGCCGAGTACGTTCTTCACACGACAATATACGTCTGGAATCTGTTGAACGGAGCTTAGCCGGGCAAAGAAGTTGTGGTTTGAGTCCGTTCTTGTTTGCTGCGAGCGAACGGAAACGAAAAGTTCATGTTTATCAGGGATGATTGTTTAAAATTCGCAAAAATCCGTGGTGGGCAAGGAGGGAATCGAACCCTCAATCCGTTAGGAACACGATTTTGAGTCGTGCGCGTATACCAGTTCCGCCACTCGCCCGACAGGTAGGTTACAATTGGTCATTGTACTATACTTAAAGAATCAGAGCTAGAAACCATATAAACAGGGGTATATAACAATCTTTTACAATGGCGGATGGGAACAGACAACTAGGCGATTCTAACAGCAAGCCTCATAACGAAGAGGCTATTGAGCTTATTAGGCAAAAAGTCGCTGGTATTTATAGCGAAGAGCCTGATGCGAGATCAGAAGCCATTGAAGCCGAGAGTACGGTCACTCCATCAAAGCACCAAAAATTTATGCAAGCATTGGTTAATTCCGGAAAAGATGTCGTCGCTATCCAAACGCAGTGGCATAAATATTACTTGTCGCTGCCGGACAAAGAAAAACTGGAAGTCTGGGACGAGTTTTATAAAAGCAACAAGAATACCCAGAAAGCAAAAGTAATTACTCCCGACCAGCCAAAAGAAATGGGCGAAGTCAAAAACCAGGTACTAGCTTCAACCCATTACCGGCCAAGAAAACAGCCAACCCATAGAACACACACCAGCCAGATGCAGCTGCCTAAAGTTAAACTGCAGGCAAAACACCACATCCAGTCACTTCTATTCGGCCTAGGTGTTGGTTTACTGGCTATATTTATCTTCCTCTTTGGTTTCTTTAACGAAGTAATCATCGCCCCATTTATCCAACCGAGCAGGAATGTCAGTGTGCCGGTTATTGTTGGTGAGAGTGCCGTGCCACTAACTTCTACACCGGAAGTTATTATCCCCAAAATAAACGTTGAGATACCTGTTGACTATAACGTTAATACAACCAATGAAAATATTATTGAGAATGACCTTGAAGAAGGTGTCATCCATTTCCCAACAACTGTTGATCCAGGTCAGCTTGGCAATACCGCTTTCTTTGGCCACTCATCGAACAATATATTTAACCCCGGCCAATATAAGTTTGCCTTTGTGCTTCTTCATACTTTAGTTGATGGCGATACTTTTTACCTGACATACAACCACACAGTTTATGTATATAAGGTAATATCCCATTTTATAGTTAGTCCTAGCGACTTGGCTGTACTTGGTCCCGTACCAGATCAGCAGGCAACTGCCACCCTTATCACTTGTGACCCGCCGGGTACCAGCATTAACCGTTTAATTGTTATAGGCCAGCAGATAAGCCCGTCTGTTTCTTCAGACATTCAGGGTGCCACTGCCATCAGCCCCACGCAGTCGGCCAACTCTTTACCGGGTAACGGCCCATCGCTATGGTCCAGGTTTATATCCAGTGCCGGCGGTAAACTAACAATTATCGCTATAGTCGCCTTAGCTATAGTTATCGTCTTTAGGCGAGTCTCTAAAAGAGAACCATTCTAAAGTTTTTGCGGCTGGTCAGCAGACGTATAGAGCGAGGTTCTTGTTAGCGAGTACGTTTGGTTAGGTCCGGTTGTCAGGCTGTATACGTAATCGTAGCTAGGCGTAAAGAAGGGGGTAAAGTTAGAACTTGCCGGCATTAACGTTTGCTGGTAATTATGGTCATATTCAAACAATATAAGCTTACCGCTTGAAACATAAGTTAAGCGGTAACCATCCATCCAGGTAGCATTCACCTGTGGGCTATCAAGCGGCAAGTTCACGCTGTAGTTATAGCCTGATGAATTTTCTAAATTATAAACAGCAAAGTTCTGGCCGTTTTCGGCCACCACAAACTGCGCATTAATGGAAAAGCTGACATAGTTGGGGTTATTAACAAACAGCACCTGGACGGGCACCGGAGCCTGATCTGGATCGGCCTGCAGCTGACCTACCGGGTTATCAAAAATGTAAACTTTATTTTCACTGGCCGCACCGGCAACAACGTAAAGCGAGCCGCTGTAGCTGGCCATGTTTAGTAAGTAGGTAGTACCGGTGTCAAGCAGTTTTATATGGTAAACGGTCGTACCAACTAGCTCGTTAATATATACCTTGCCGCTAGATGCTTTGTCGTTTGTTGCATAGAGGACTGTATTTGTGCCGTAAGTATCATATGCAAGGACTCCCGAAAGAATAGTTGTCGGCGTAGTCGGTGAGCTAAGAGAGTCTTGGTATAGCGTGTCGGTCGATTGATCATAAAGATAGTACTGGCTGTAATTTTCGTTATCTAGGGTAACTAGCGTATAGGGAACGCCGCTCAAATCTTTGGAAAGATTAAATGACTGGCTAGGATTAGCGATATCCAGCATGATGTATTCATTTTTGCCGTCATATAGGTGATTTAAAAGCACATGCTGGTTATCATTCGCCCAGGCTACCAGCTTCCAGCTTTCACTGGTAGTCGGTTGAGTAACAACGCCGGCTGGTATGGCTATTTGGGTCGGAGCGAGTGATGGGTTAGACAGATCATAGAGATCAAAATTAGTATCCGAGCCAGGCTGCATTACTACCAGCCATCTTCTATTTAAGCTTTGAGTAGCAAGTTGGGGCTGGGATGAATAAGACTTTACACTGCTAGTCTGAAGCACATTAGGAATTAAAAGCGGGTAAGTATAGTTTTCAATCATACCGCCGTCTACCTCAACCTGCCTGGTCCATGTCCTGTATCCAGACCTCGTTAACATAACGTTATATATTCCCTCGGGCAGAGTCAGGGCCGTATCAGTAGAGTTCTTAGATTTAGAATTATTCAGATAAACAGTTGCTGGGTTTGGCTGTGAAGATAAGTAAATAAGACCATTTTGAATAATATTCCCACCCTTACCAAGACCAAAACCGTAAGCCTCATAAAGTAAAATTGTCGTTGTGCCGGCAACTACGCAGGCTATTAATATATAGCCCATAATCAGCATTATCTTATGCCGATGCTGCTTTTTAGGGTCTAAAAAATCCATATAAATACCTAAGCTTTAGAAACAAACTGAATGAAATATTAGCTTTCTAGGAGAATACTAACACCTATTATTCTCCCTATTGCCATATATCTCAAGTGGCATTAAAATAAAGATAACCGTAATTTGTGAGTAAATAAATCAAGAGGATAAAACAAAAGTTTAATAATGGACGACACACTACGAACTGAACCTTGGCATCAGCCAAATACTTTTATGGACATTATGGCTCCGAGTAGGGTAAAGAATCCCATGCCAAAAACACCAGCCCGCTCGGAAACATTAATGAGAACGGTTGTCCATAAACCACAGCCAGTTCAGTCCGCCCCCAAAATCATTGCAGTTAATAGTACCTCACTGGATAATCAGATGATGCCGCAAATTAGCACCCCTAAGAGAGATTACTCAGTTGCAGCCAGCCTAACAGACAGAAGCCCGCTAATTAACCGTTTTTCTGCTAATACTGACGCAGCAGAAACAGCGCAGCAACAGTACCCAAGTATGGATGCCCCGGCTGATTTAAACACTTCGCCTCTACATGTTGCCGAACAGGAACCACAAGCAGTTCAGCCAGTTGAACTAACTATGGACCGGCCGACTATAGCTAACGTATTCGCTAACAACATACCGGCTGATATAAGCAGTTCAGCTAGATCTAAGCCGGTTAGTAGATGGCACACGGCTAAAAAAGTATCTGGTTGGACCGTACTAGCTGTAGTCTTACTTGGTTTAGTCGGCGCCGGCATCTTTATTAACAGTAATTTTAGCAAATTAGAGCTATATATGGCTTCTTCTAAAGCTGGTTTTAAAGCAACCTTACCAAGTATCAAGCCATCAGGTTATGATCTGAGCAGTATTAGTACCGGCAAAGGTGCAATTGAGGCCAGTTTTAAGAGCAATTCAGATAACCGAACTTACTCGATTAGTGAAAGTAAATCATCAGTAACTAGCGATCAGCTTTTAACCAGCTACATCCTTCAAAAAGCAGGTGAGAACTATGAGATTATTCAAACTGAGGGCAAAATAATCTATATTTACGGCAGCCAGGATGCCACCTGGGTAAGCAATGGTATTTGGTATATTGTTTCTGACAATAACTCTCTCAGCAACCACCAGATCATTGACATTGCCGATAGCATGTAGCTTTCAGTAGCCTTCCTCCTATATAATTGAGATCAGTGAAAACAAGAACTCGCTTTGCACCTAGTCCAACCGGATACATGCATGTTGGCGGTGTCCGAACAGCCCTTTTTGCCTGGTTAGTAGCCAGACAAAACAGCGGCTCTTTTATCTTACGTATTGAGGATACGGATAAAGACCGCGAGGTTGAAGGCTCCGAGCAGCACATTATTCAAACCTTAAAGACCTTAGGTTTAGACTTCGATGAAGGACCGGACATCGGCGGACCATTTGGCCCTTACTGTCAAAGTGAAAGACTGGATATATATAAAGAGTGGGGTGAAAAATTGCTCAGCCTAAAAAGAGCGTATGTTGATCCGTATTCAGAAGAAGAAGTAGAGAAATTTAGAGACCAAGCCAAAGCGGCTAAAAAACCATACCTATATAGAGATTATAGGCCAGAGATGAATATGGAATGGGACCATGCCCGCCCGCTTAGATTTTTGTCCGAGCCTAAAGATTATTCTTGGCATGATGAAATCATGGGAGACCTAAGCGCTAAAGCCGACGCAGTAGATGATTTCATATTAATAAAGAGTGATGGCTATCCAACATACAACTTCGCCCACATTATTGACGATTTACTAATGGAGATAAGCCATGTTATCCGCGGCCAGGAATTCTTAGCCAGTGTCCCCAAATATCTCAATCTCTATGAAGCCTTAGATATTCCAAGACCACGGCTGGCAACCGTACCAGCCGTTCTAGCCCCCGATGGGAAAAGAAAGCTGTCTAAAAGAGACGGTGCCAAAGATATCCTAGAGTATATAAGTGAAGGTTATTTACCTGAAGCCCTTATTAACTTTATGGCCAGTCTAGGCTGGAATGACGGCTCAACCCAAGAAATATTTAGCCTTGAAGAATTAGTTAGTAAATTTAAGCTAGATCATGTCCAGCATTCCGGAGCCCGTTTTGATGACCAGAGGCTGATCTGGATGAACGGGGCACACATTAGAAATATGGACTTAAATGAACTGTTTAATAGATCTAAGGATTACTGGCCAGAAGAAGCCAAGAATTTTGACGTGGAATACTTAAAGAAAGTATTGTCAGCCATTAAAGATAGGCTGAAATATTTGTCAGAAATTAAGTCTTTAACAATGTTCTTCTTTATTGAACCGGAAGTAGATGAATCATTAATCCGGGATAATAAAGTTCTTAAAGATTTACCTAAAGAACAGCTAAAAGACCTCCTGATTAAAGCCAGGGATAGCTTAGATCAATCCGACTTTAGCCTTGAAGACATTACCAACCGTCTCAACAATTTGCTTAAAGAAACTAATCAGAAACCAGTTGTCTTATTTAGTTTAATCAGGATTGCCATTACTGAAAGTCCGGCAAGCCCTGGTCTTTTTGAAACCATTGAAGTCTTAGGCAAAGAAAAAGTATTAAATAGACTTAACAAACAAATAGACGCTTAAGTCCGGATGGTTTTTAATCTTAAGCACTGTTAAAATAGGTGGATGGACAATCAGTTCAAGAGAGCACGTTCTTTCCACTATCCGAAAGCTAATGAATTTAGAACTCCCGAGCAAGTAGCGGCCTTAGATGAAGATAAGACAGGTACGCCAATCATTAGACAACATGAAATTATGAAGAAAGAAGAGAAAAGCCCGAAGAAAAGGAGATTATTAAAACTTTGGCCGCCTACCAAATGGACGTATATTAGTTTGGCTATTTTACTTGTTATTTTAGCCGGCGCTGGTTATGGGGGGTACGCAGTATTTCATAAAACAAAACCTAAAGCAGCTGTAGTTTTAGTTAAACCTAAAGTTGCTGTTCCGGTTACGGTCGCTTCAAGTCTAAGTGGGCTTCAGATCAGTCCGGCAACCAATAATCTACCCATCACAGCTGTCATGGTTGAGAACAGCACTGAAGCCAGACCACAGTCTGGACTTGGAGAAGCAGGCGTAGTCTTTGAAGCCTTGGCTGAAGGCGGCATTACCAGATATGTAGCTCTGTATCAATCTGACGCTTCAACCAGCATTGGTCCAGTTAGGAGCGCAAGGCCTTACTATATATCCTGGATACTGGGCTTTGACGCCGCTTATGCCCACGTCGGCGGTAGCCCAGAAGCTTTAGCGGACATTACCAGCTGGGGAGTAAAGGACCTCGACGAGTTTTATAACGGTAATTATTACCAAAGAGAATCAAGCCGTGAAGCTCCGCATAACGTCTATACCACGCCGGCTGAACTTTACCGGCTTGAACAATCTAAGGGTTATACAACCTCAACATTCACTAGCTGGCCCAGAAAAGCTGCCAGCCCTCTTAAAAAGCCAACAGCTACAACTATTAGCCTGACTATGGCTAGTTCAGACTATAACCCTAGTTACACATATAACCCGAAGACAAATATGTATGAAAGGGATAACGGCAGGTCACCTGATATAGATGCCGATACCAACCAGCAAATTAGTGTGCCCGTTATCGTAGCTATGGTTATTGATGAAAGCAATGGGCCGCTGGACGGCATTGGTGCGTATTACTCGGAATATCAGACAATCGGTAGTGGCACAGCCTATATCTTTGAGGACGGCGGCGTCACGATAGGCCAGTGGACCAAGAGCTCCAATGCTTCCCAAATCATGTTTACTAATTCCAGTAACCAGCCATTGCCGCTTGACCCCGGTGAAGTCTGGATTACGGCAGTGACTTCGGATTCAGACGTAACATATCAATAAGACCTAAGTGTAATATTCCAGCCTGGTGACCCCTGCGAGATTCGAACTCGCGATTTTCTGGATGAGAACCAGATGTCCTGGACCGCTAGACGAAGGGGCCATATTCTTCGTGACAACATAATACATTAATTATCTCTTATCAACTAGATTGCATATGAATAAGTAAACAGGGATAATATAGTTTAATAAGCATATGCGCTATTTAATATATATAGTAATTCTTGTGGTTCTTGTCGCGGTGGGGATACTCGCCAGGTTTTACATACCCAAAAAGAAAAAGCTTAATACCAATCCAAAAACAAAGACCCTGGGAGGAAATACCGCACAACTTGCGACCATCTTTGGTTCGATCGACGATGGCCTAATATTAATCGACTCCAAAGGAACTATTGTTCTATGCAATACGTCAGCTGGAACAATAACCGGCTGGAACGTCGAAGATACCATCGGTATTAATATTGAAGTAGTTGTTAAGTTAGCGGATCCTCAGGGCAATATATGCTCAGGCCAGAAATACCCATTTACTAAAGTCCTTGGAAGTGGCCAGTCAATAAAAGATAACTCAATGGATCTTATCAACCATGAAGACAAGAAGACGGCTGTTGGCTTAAGCATATCACCGCTCAAGGATGATAGCGGCACGGTTACTGGTGCAGTCGCTCTTATCAGAAATATAACCGATGAAAAGGAACAGGAGAGCAGATTAGCGGACTTCATTAGCACTGCCTCTCACGAGATGAGAACTCCAGTTGCTGCCATAGAAGGGTACTTAGCCTTATCTCTCAATAATAAGGTGTCTACTATTGATGACAGGGCCAGAGATTATATTGAGAAGGCAGAGGCCGCAACTAGGCACCTGGGCACTCTTTTCCAAGACCTATTGACTAGTGCTAAAGCTGAAGATGGCCGTCTGGTAAGTCATCCGGAGGTAGTTGAACTAGCTGAATTCTTAAAGAAGCTGACTGATGATCTTAAGTTTGCCTCAGATAAACATGGATTAGGAAATGAGTTTATTGTTGGTACTGCTTCGGCTATTAAAACAGCCTTGCCGCAATCAGATGAGCACCAAGTTGCACCCCTATACTATGTCTACGTTGACCCAGACAGGCTTAGAGAAGTTGTGACCAATCTTTTCGATAACGCTGTTAAATTCACGAGTTCTGGCAAGATCACTGTTGGCATCACCGGCGATGACCAAGTAGTTCAGTTTTACGTAAGAGATACTGGTGTAGGCATACCCAGTGAAGATATTCCTCATCTATTCCAGAAGTTTTACCGGGTAGATAACTCAGCCACCAGAACAATCGGCGGCAATGGGCTGGGCCTCTTTATCTGTCGCAAGATAGTTGAACTTTACGCCGGCCGAATATGGGTCGAAAGTGAAGAAGGAAAAGGCAGCACCTTTTATATAAACCTGCCAAGACTATCTAGTCAAAAAGCCACCGATCTCCTTGAGCATAAAAGCAATACTATTGCGCCAACAATTAATGCAACGTGATACAATATCTTTAAACATAAGTATAATTAGTCTATGGCCAAAATTTTACTAGTCGAAGACGACAACAACTTAAGGGAAATATATGAAGCTCGCTTCAAGGCAGAGGGATATGATATTGTTTCCGCCCATGACGGCGAAGAAGCGTTAGTTGTTGCTAAGTCTGAAAAACCTGATCTTGTTATATCTGATGTTATGATGCCCAAGATTAGCGGCTTTGAGATGTTAGATATTCTTAGAAATACTGACAGTCTAAAGAATGTAAAGGTAATAATGTTAACCGCTCTTGGCCAAAGCGATGACCAGCAAAGAGCAGACAAACTAGGTGCTGATAGATACCTAGTTAAATCGCAAGTTACACTGGAAGACATTGTTAATGTAGCTAATGAACTCATGAACCCCGGGACACAAGCTGATGTAACCATGCCTAGCACACCGTCTGCAGTTCCTACCACTTCTGCTGCTTTAACTCCTCAGGCAGCTCCAGCACCATCAACCATGCCCTTAGCAGATCCTTCGGCTCCGCCAGCTTCATCAGTTTCTCCTACAGAAGCTCCTTCTCCATTGCCGGCTCCAACTGCTGAACCTAGCAATCCCCCTATTAACCCGATTGTCACCGCCCTTAATGCAACTGACCCAGATGGACCAGCCGCTCAAAATAGTCTAGCTTCAGAGCCAAATGACTCAGTTCCTGTTCCGGTAAGTACATCGCCGGCAAATGATACGGCTGCTGCTCCAGCAACTGAACCATTAAGTGCAGAACCAGGCCCAGAACCCTCAGCTAGTCCGATAAATAGTCCTGCTGATTTGAAACTAGCAGAACCCGCTAAGCAAGAAGAGAAGAACGTTAGCTCGCAGATAGATAGCATTATGAATAATACTAACTCTAGCGGTGCGGCAAACGTTTCGTTACCTCAACCATCCGGAGAATTAAGTTCAGCGTCAATTCCTCTACAGGACAAGCCGGCAGAATACTCACCCAATCCAGTAGGCAAAAAGGTAATTGAACCATTACCTGATGAAGAAAAGAAGCCAGATATTAACGAACTATTAGATAAAGAAGCAGCCATGGAAACTGCTATCTCATCAACAACCGACCAGCCGTCTGGCGAACCTGCCCCAGCAATCAATTCTGAACCTAAAGATCAGGCTCCAACTAGCCAAGCACCGACAGAATCAAATCCGAATACTTTTGACCCTAGCAATATTGCCCTATAAATATATAAATGCGAATTAATAGATACGTTGCCCTCGCAAAGGGTATTGGGCGCCGTCAGGCAGACAAGCTAATTGCTGATGGCTTAGTTAAAATTAACGATTCAGCAGCCGGTTTAAGCCATCAAGTTGAAGACACCGACAAGGTGACACTAAATGGTGAGTTATTAAATTTACCGGTTAGAAAGACTACTGTTATCCTAAATAAACCCACTGGCTACGTAGTCAGCCGCAAGGGGCAGGGTTCTGAGACCATCTATACACTTTTGCCTAAAGAATATAAGAACCTCAATCCTATTGGACGTTTAGATAAAGATTCATCAGGCTTATTAATTCTAAGCAACGACGGCCAGCTAGTATTTGAACTATCACACCCCAGCTTCAAAAAGAAGAAGATATATGAAGTCATTTTAGATAAACCGCTTAAAGAATCGGATATCCAAAAACTAGGTATTGGCGTTAAGGTAGAGAATTACATTAGTAAATTAAGTGTCCAAAAACTGTCTGAGAATAAAATAATAGTTTCGATGAGCGAGGGCCGGAACCGACAAATTCGCCGGACGCTATTAGCTCTTGGTTATTTAGTAACCGGCCTTAATCGCACAAACTTTGGTGAGTTTAGTTTAGGTAATTTAAAGCCCGGTGAATACCAAGAAGTTAGTATTGCACCATCATCTGATAGAATTAACTAATGACATCCCATACACCAATAGTAGCTATAGTTGGCCGGACTAACGTTGGCAAGTCTTCGCTATATAACTCAATACTTAATCGCCGTGAAGCAATTGTAGCCCGCGAACCCGGTACAACCAGAGATAGCTTAATGTCTAAGGCTTATTGGCAAAACCAAGAATTCTGGCTTGTAGATACGGCCGGACTTAAAGATCCGGAGGATGAATTTGAGTTTACCATCCAAGAACAAATATTTATGGCTGCTGAGAGTGCCGACATAATATTAGTCGTAGTCGAAGCTGATGTGCCGATAAACGGTGACGATAGGAAACTGGCAGATGTCGCCTTAAGGAGCAAGAAACCGGTAATACTAGTCATTAATAAGATAGATAAGGCAAAAGACAAAGATGTCGATCATATTAACAAAGTAGGAATTAGTACTTATGTGACAGTATCTGCTACCCAAAATAAAGGCATTGATGAGCTACTGGATAAAATAACAATCTCAGTTCCGCATTTATCGAAAGCAAAACCAAAGACAAACGCCTTGGCGGTAGCCATAATTGGCCGGCCTAATGTCGGCAAGTCTCTTCTATTTAACTCGCTAGCTAAGAAACAACAAGCCCTTGTATCCGATCGTGCTGGTACAACCAGGGATGTAAACCGGACAAGCATTAAATATCACTCTAAAGAAATCCAGCTTATGGATACGGCCGGCATTAGAAGGCCGGGCAAGATAGGCACAGGAGTCGAACATTTTAGTGTGCTAAGGGCTATTGCCGCTATTGAACAAGCCGATGTTTGTTTGCTCGTAATGGATAGTCAGGAACTAAATGTTGGTGTAGATCTTAAGCTCGCCGGCCTTGTTAAAGACGCCGGCAAAGGTCTAATACTTGTTGTCACTAAATGGGATATAGTCGAAGATAAGACGCCTTATACCAGGGACGAACTAGCTCAAGAAATAGTAAGTAACTATGACTTTGTACCTTGGGCACCACTAATATTTGTTAGCTCCATAACCGGCCAAAACGTTACCAAGATATTTGACCTGGCCCTTGAAATTGAGAAGAACCGAAATAAAAGAATATCTACCAGTGAACTTAACAGATGGCTGGCAGAAGCAACGGCCAACTTACCGCCGACTGGTCTTAAAAACCGAAATCCTAAGCTCAACTACATAACCCAAGAATCAGATAATCCAGTGCCGTCATTTAAGGTATTCGGCTCAAATACTAAGTTCATTCATTTCAGCTACCGTCGTTATCTAGAGAACAATTTCAGGAAACGTTACGATTTTACTGGCACTCCAATTGAATTTTGGTTTCTTGAAAAACACGTCGCACACCGTCACGGATACTCGCCAACTAAAGAAGATAATGAATAAGCCTCTTGACTATACGCTACTAAGTTCTAGATACTCTTAAGTATGTCCTGGCTACAAAAACGTCCGCAAGTAAGCAACCCGTCTCTTTTTTATACTGTCGGGCTTCATAAAACAGTTCTTATTGCCGGATTAGGCAACCCTGGTGAAGAATACGTCTTTTCAAGGCACAATATCGGCTATCGATCAGTTGAAGAGTTTATTAAGGCTACTGAGGAGTTTAGCGGCTGGGTAGTTAAGAAAGACCTAAAATGTCAGATGAATACTGCACAACTGGGAGATAAAAGGGTAATTGTTATAAAACCACTGACATTTATGAACGAGAGCGGGGAAGCTTTATCCTTAGTTACAAATTTCTATAAGATTGAAAGCAGTAGCATCTTAGTTATTCACGATGAGCTAAATATTAATTTCGGACAGATAAGAACGCGACTAGGCGGTTCTGATGCCGGACATAATGGCATAAAGTCAATTACCGAGGCACTTGGAGAAGATAACTACGGCCGGATTAGAATAGGCATCGGCCCTAAGAAACCAGCCCAAATAGATTCAAAAGACTTTGTCCTTCAAAACTTTTCGAGTGAAGAACAAAAAGAACTACCTAATCTATTTCGTGAAGTAACCGCCATTCTAACCGAATACATATACGGGTCGAACGAGATAGCAAACGAAACAAGATCATTTCTTATTTAAAAAAGAGACTTCGGAGGGGGTGGGCACCGCCGAAGTCTCTTAATGGAGATAATTTTAGATTATCTCCGCACCCTTCAACCCATCCCGGTGAAACGATAAAGGTTTAAAATATATTTAATTACCTTCGTCGACCTTGCGGTCACCATTTAGGCTCACTTGAAAGCGGGAGTTTAAAGGGATTAGTTTGTTTTAGAGCGTTTTTTATTAAAGATAAGTGGAGGGTAACAACTTACTTTTCGCTCTAAAACAATCTAACATTTGTTAGATGGGGTAAAAGTACTTGAGTCTAAAAAATGACTCACGGATTGCCATTTTAACGAATTTATTATCTAATGTCAATACTAATTACTAAATTAGTAATATTAGCAAATTAGTATTTTTATATATTTTACCGTTTAAGCTTATTTTTAAAGATAACAGCTAGTCTGACTTATAGATTTTACTATTCATCAGTTAAAAATAAGTTATTTGCATTATCTAGTTAAATGAGTTTAAGTGTAATACTATGGCTAAGAATTTAGTTATCGTTGAAAGCCCAGCTAAAGCCCGGACCATTGCCAGGTTTCTAGGTAAGGATTATGAGGTCCAAAGCAGTTTTGGTCATATCAGGGACTTGCCTAAAAAGGGGCTAAATATAGATATAGAGCATAATTTTGCACCTAAGTATGAAATAAGCGCGGACAAGAGAAGAGTCGTTAACGAGCTTAAGAAAGCCGCTAAAGATAAAGAAGTCTGGCTAGCAAGCGATGAAGACCGGGAAGGGGAAGCTATTGCTTGGCATTTAACTAAGGCACTGGGGTTAAACCCATCTACTACAAAAAGAATAGTCTTCCACGAAATAACAAAGCCAGCGATAGATGAAGCCATAAAAAATCCTAGAACCATAGATGAAAAGTTAGTTGATGCCCAGCAGGCAAGGCGAATATTAGACCGTTTAGTCGGTTATGAATTAAGCCCAGTGCTTTGGAAAAAAATTCAAAGCGGATTAAGCGCCGGTAGAGTGCAATCTGTTGCAGTCCGTCTGATTGTCGACCGTGAGAGGGAAATAAAAGACTTTAAAGCGGCTTCGACTTTCAAGATTATTGCTACTTTTAAAGAAGACGGCCAGGAGTTTACGGCTGAACTTAACAGATCATTAACAGATTACGAAGAAGCTAAGAAATGGCTCGAGAATATTGCCGGCTCCAAATATACGGTTACTGGCATACGAAAAAAACCGTCTCTTAGAAACCCCAGCGCGCCATTTACCACCAGCAGTCTTCAGCAGGAAGCTTCAAGAAGATTAGGCTTTTCGGTCAGACAGACAATGACCTTAGCTCAAAGACTTTATGAGAATGGTGACATTACCTATATGAGAACCGACAGTACATTACTGTCTAGCTTCGCTGTTGATTCAGCTAAAGATTACATACTTAAAAACTTTGGACAAAAATATTCTCGTCCTAAGCAATATAGGACAAAGCAGGCAAGCGCCCAGGAAGCTCACGAAGCCATTAGGCCAACGGACTTCCACCAGCAGTCCGTATCAGGAGACAGGCAGTTAGATAGCCTCTATAAACTTATCTGGCAGCGCACATTATCTTCCCAAATGACGCCAGCAGAATTTGAACGAACAGAAGTAGATATAGCAATTTCTAAAGCCAGCTCTGACGATATATTTGTCGCTAAAGGTGAAGTTTTAGTATTTGATGGTTTTGTTAAAGTATACGGGTCGTCGAGCCAAGACAGTTTACTGCCAGCTCTTAAGAATAATCAACAGCTTAACTGTCTTATGCTTGCGGCTAACGAGACATTTTCTAGAGGGCCAGTCAGATACAGTGAAGCTTCACTGGTTAAAAAACTTGAAGAACTTGGTATTGGCCGTCCTAGCACTTATGCTCCAACCATATCTACCATCCAGAGCAGAGGATATATAGAGAAGAAGGATCTTGACGGCATAGAGCGTAAAACAAAAATCATTGAACTCATAGGCAATAAGATTAAGGAAAGAATAGAGACAAATGTAACCGGAGCAGACAAGAATAAACTTGTCCCGACACCTATGGCTGATTTAACAACCGATTTTCTGGTTGAACATTTCCCAAGAATTGTTGACTATAAATTTACAGCTAAGGTAGAGGAAGATTTCGACGACATAGCCGAGGGCAAGGAAGAGTGGAGCGATATGCTCAAACGCTTTTATGATTACTTCCATGAACTAGTTGAAAAATCTGCCGACGTCTCAAGAAAGGATGTATCTAAAACTAGGCTCATTGGCAACGACCCACAAACTAATGAACCGATTTATGCCCGTTTGGGTAGGTTTGGCCCGGTAATACAGAGGGGTGACGCTGAAGATAAGACCAAGAAGCCGGCTTTTGCAGCTTTGCCGGCAAACACCACATTAGACGATGTGACTCTTACTCAAGCTCTTTCAATGTTATCTCTGCCTAGAGAAGTCGGAAAAACCAAAGACGGTAAAGTAATAATGGCTAACATAGGTCGTTTCGGCCCATACATCCTAGTAGAAAAGAAATTTATATCTATTAAACTCGACCCCTTATCCATCTCTAGTGAAGAAGCAAATGAATTATATGAGGAGTACTTAACGAAAACTGCCGAAAGGGAAATAAAGGAATTTTCTAGTCAGCTTAAAGTCCTAAACGGCCCATACGGCCCTTATCTTACAAACGGCAAAACGAACGTTAGGTTACCCAAAAACATTAATCCTAAAGATCTGACAGAAGCCCAAGCTAAAGATTTATTAGCAAAAAAGCAAGCTAGGTATAGCCGTAATAAGAGGTAACATACTTAATGGATATTTTTGCCAGTCAGTAAAAGCAGTGCTGTGCTAACGTTTTTAAACCAAAAGTATGCATGGACGTCATTATTGTGCTACAATAACATTGTTTAATATATGAGTTGACTTAATAACGCAAAAGTTGTATAGTTATATTAACTTTAGCACAGGATAATATATGCCATCATTAAAGACCGATCTGTCAACCGAAAAGTTAGTCAATAACGTTTTAGCAACTATTGATCGCGAGAGAGAGCGAGAAATAGTTTCAAAGCGTTTTGGTCTATTTGACCGGAAAGAAACTCTGGAACAGATTGGTGAGACTCTAGGTATAACAAGGGAAAGGGTAAGACAGCTTGAAAAGTCCGTTGTAGGCCGTCTAAAACAAAATGCCGAACAAGGTAAATTAAGCCAGATATCATCTTTCGAGAAAACTATACTTGAAAAATTGTCATCTGTTGGACAGATAGCAAAAACTGTAAACCTTGCTGAAATGCTAGTTGGCAACCAGAACAGGGAAGAGCAGTCTCGTATAACATTCTTGGCTGAACTTAGTCCTAACTTAACAGTATTATCTGAGGATGATAACTTCTACCCGGCAATTGCTAATAAATCAGTCTTCGACGAGGGCAGTGTAAAGACTAATGTCGATAAGATTATCGGTGCTATTACTAAATTTGCCGTGCCAAAGGATATTGCCACCATTGCTAAAAGTGCAGGGATAAAAGATGTCCAGCAAACCCAAGCTTTAGCCGGTATATCCAAGCAATTGGCCTCATTTAACGGCCAATGGGGTTTGGTTAAGTGGCCGGAAGTTAACCCCAAGAACATTAGGGATAAAATTTACGTTATCTTAAAGGAAAACGGCAAACATATGCACTTTAATGAGATCGCGAGCGCCATAAAGCAAAGTGATTTCAAAAGAAAAGATGTTACCACTCAGGCTATCCATAACGAACTTATTAAAGATAAAAGATTTGTCTTAATTGGCCGTGGCATTTACGCCCTTAAAGAATGGGGTTACCAAAATGGTACAGTAGCCGATGTTATAGCAAATGTACTCAGAGAAGCTAAGCAACCACTGCATCGTGATGAGATTGTTAAAAGAGTTTTAAAAAGCCGCTTCGTAAAAGAAACAACTATTTTACTCAATCTTCAAGGCAAGCCTCAATTCAAACGAGTTGCTAAGGCTACCTACGAACTGTCTGAATAACGAGTAAATATCGTGTCTGTTGATATAGAGAAAGATTTATTAATGCTGCAATATCGTGAGGTTCAGCAATAGATTGAAAATCATTTGGGTAGCTTTTGCATTGACCGCCAAACATCTCTAGGTCCACAGATTGATGAATCACTTGGTACAGAACAATCAATTGCCGACACTAGATCGCCAGGTGATTGTATATTCTATGAAGGATTCGATGAATGGTCCGGCCGTCGATACCGTTGGATTTAATTAGGAATCACAAATATAATAAACATTTTACGAACACGTATGCAGTAGGGAAAGCAGTAGGGTACGATAATGCTTTGTATATTATGCAGGGCACATGAATAAGGCAGGGCAAAAACAAAACACAACCAAACGACGGGCGAATCACAAAATATAGGCGTACTAGGGTTGGTAGGAAAGCAAAGACTGATGGATAAATATAATGTCGTACAATATATCTTTTACGACTCTTATATTGGGTTAAAAGATGATAACTAATACCTCTACTGCAGGGGACTATTATGCAGTCCCAGCTATAATTAGCTGTTTACATATTTAACACACTAATATATTTGATAGCCCCACGCACTAGACTCGTCTATACAGTCTTTTACTCGTACTCGTCAAGCATAAACCCCTCTATGGTCTGGAGTGTGAGAAAAAACACTATTTGACTTATCCACAGTTATGTCGTGAAATTATTCTTTATCATAGATACCGCCAAATTTTCTATCCCCACCCTTTCCTGCTCTATTTGGCAATAATTTGACTTTTGGTCATTATGATATGTTAATATATGTATTTATCTAAATATAGTATTTATTACTAACTGAACAATTTGCGAACTAGAAGGGTAACGGGTGATAGGAGTGATTAATATCTACTGATAATATACCCTGCCATCTACCCTGACATCGATATACTTAGACGGCGTTATATTGTGTTCTTTAAGATAATGTTGCGTTGCCAGGAAGCTCCCTGCCTGTTGCTTTGGATTATTGTTCTCTAGGTTAAATTTAACGTAATAAGGCTCATTAGTTATATATACATCTAGCTCTGATGTTGCTTGTAGTAAGGTAATTTTCGACACTGTTACAGCCCTAGTATTTAACTCGTAGATCACTGTTTGAATAAAACTAACCTCGCTACTAGTCAGTATTTGCTCGCCGACAGACAGATAACCCGGCAGCTGGTATGTTATATTTGGTATATTTAAGTCGTTAAAATACTTGGGATTGATGCTTCTTAGCATAATCTGGCCGTTGGAATTTAATACATACTGGCCGCTAACGTTAGTCAGACTAACCTCTGGCTGTGCGGGCGTTAAGTATATAACCGGATGGTGGTCAATGAACGGTAAACTAATCGATATGTCGCTATACATTGGGAAGTCCTCTTCCAGGTTATCGGTTATTTTATGAGTGTTAACTGTTATCTTATTTTTATTTAGCAACGAGCTAGATAATAGCCTCTGAGCTTCTTGGCCTACCGCAACTCTGGAACTGGTGAATAAAGGATTGTTATCATCACTTAGCATAACGACATTGGGTGTGCTTGATAGATATAAAATACTAAAAAGACAGATGACAATAACTACGGCAAGAATAATGAGGCCAAATTTTTCGACCCATATATTCCTGGCTATCTTAAGCCGTTTGGTACTAACTTTTTTAGGATCACGATTTGCTGCCTGACGGTCTTCATTAGCTCTTACGCTGCGGTAAGAATATGTCGGCATGGAAGTTTTCGGAGACATATCTGATCTTTTAGGTATATCTTCTTTCTTTTTCCGGAGAACCATACCTATTTTCCCTCAGCGGTCTTTAGAATAATTTCAGCAATTTTCTTACGGGCATCCGAATGGCCAAATTTAGATAACCCAGAAGCTAAGCTTTGTCTCTTTTTGGGATCTTTAAGTAGCATGCTTAGCTCTTTAGCCAGTACAAACGGGTTCGTAACTAAATCTGTGTCTTTAATAACGATAGCAGCATTACTTTTACTTAATATCTCAGCATTCTTTAATTGATGACCGGCAACTAAAAATGTGCTAGGAATAACAATCATTGGTACGCCTTGGAGTTCAAACTCTGCCAGATTAGTAGCTCCAGCCCGAGTAACTACTACATCTGCGGCACCACTAAATTCATATACACGGTCAGTAAAGTCTATGACTTCTATATGGGACAGCTGATCTTTATCTAATGTTTCTTGGTAAGCTTTATTTACTTTATCTAAGTTAATTTTGCCAACCACATGGACGAATTTCAAATCTTTAAATTCAGCCAGCATGTTTGGCATTATCTCTATAACCGCTTCATTTAAAGACTGGGCACCCAACCCTCCCCCGATAACAAAAACCATCTTTTCTCTTGGTCCAATGTTCAGTTTTTGTCTATACCCCTCCCTGATTTCTTTATTTAGAGGCTTAAATGAGCTACTGAGCGGTATACCTGTTGTTATTGTTTTATCTGGCGGATAGTTATAGACAGATTTATCGGCCGCTACAAAGTGGAGAGTGGCCCACTTGCCTATTATTCTATTAGTTAAGCTGGGTACCGGATCGGAGTCATGGGTTATATATCTAACACCGTTAAATTTAGCGCCTAAACAGACCGGTACGCTTACATAGCCTCCCCTAGAAAATACCAGATCGGGTTTTAATTTTCTCATCAAAGAAATACTCTCAAATAAACCAATAATTACCAAGAAGCCATCTCTGATGTTTTTAATCATTGTTGAAACGTCGGTGAATTGTTTAATACCCTCGCCGTTATATCTTCGGAACTTCCCTGCCCGTACTTTATACACCTCATCAATATTAGGGTCTTTGGCCGGAATATCCACCATGGCATCACCCTTTTGACCGATATAAATTAGTTTAATGGCTGGATCCTGTTTCTTAAGTTCAGACGCGACTACCAGGAGCGGGGTGATATGCCCCCCTGACCCGCCGCCTGTTAAGACGATTGTCATTTAATTGCCTCCTACCTTCCCTAGTTTCATAATCAATATTATCCTTTGGACTGCGCGATGTATATCTAGAAATCTGGAAAACTATACCAATTGCCGCTGCTGAAAAGACTATTGATGTGCCACCGTAGCTAATAAACGGTAAGGTAATCCCTTTTAACGGCAACAGCCCGATCATAGCACCAATATTAATAACGGTTTGGACACTTAGCCAAGTAAGTACACCGATCACAATTAACCGGCTAAAGTCATCCTCTACTCTTTCAGCAATATTCTTTAAATGGTTGAATAGACCAGCAAACAGTGCCAGAAGAACTATACAGCCAATAAAACCAAACGTCTCAGCGTAAATAGCAAAGATAGAGTCATTGTCTGCTTCCGGCTCATAGCCATATGCCTGGATACTATGACCTAAACCTAAACCAAATAAACCACCCGAACCAACGCCAATAAGAGCCTGGCAGGCTTGGTAATCACTAGCTTTCTGACAATTAGAAGATGGGTGCAGATAAGCTTCAAGTCTTTCCATTCTATAAGGGAAAGCAACTATAGCCAACACCAGGCCAGCGGCAATAATACAGACGATAATAGCTATCTTTTTAAGCGGCAGACCAGCCACAAAGGCCATTACCGCCATAATGGCCACAATTACACCCATAGAGCCTAAATCTTTTTGCATGCCAGCAATAACCACTCCTAGTGCTGCTATAACAACCAATATTGGCCAAAGTGTCTTGCGCATATCTTTGATCGTATTATTAATAATTGCGTTGGCCAAAAACATTGCAAGCCAGATAATAACGGCAAATTTCACTAGCTCAACAGATTGAAAAGATAAACCCCCCAGTCTTACCCAGCGGTGTGCTGGATAAGAAGGATTAACCGGCAGAATAATAGCTAGTAATGTTGCACCAAGAGCTAAAAATGCAATCGGCCTGCACATTCTCTTCCAAGTAGCTATAGGAATAGATGAAGTAATTAAAAAAACAACCACCGATAAAAGTATGGCTATAATCTGACGGCTAGTGTAGTAACTAGCACTCAAATGAGTTGTAACTGTTAGTGCAGGCCCGATTGCATAAACAACAATCACACCTATAACTAGTAGGATGGCGCAGATAATAACTAGCCAATAATCTGGCCTGTGCCGCCGGCCAAGGTTAAGGTCATTAGTTTGGGATAAAAACTTCGGCCGCCTGACAGATCTTTCCATTAATGCGCCCTGCTGACTAGAAACACGACCAAACCTAAGAACGCTGCAGCTTGGCCAAGTATCCAAAATCTCATTGTTACTTTTGTTTCCGGCCACCCTTTTGCTTCAAAATGGTGGTGTATTGGCGAGGACAGAAAGACTTTTTTGCCGTGTCTTAATAGCCTTGAAGTTCTGTTAATAATAACTGAGCCAGTTTCCATAACATAAACAATGCCAATTACAGGAAGAACATAAATCGTGTTTGTCATCATGGCAATAATTCCAAGCGATGTACCTAAAGCAAAGGCACCTACATCTCCCATAAAGAACCGGGCTGGGAATATATTAAACCAGGTGTAGCTAAGTAGGGCTCCGGTTACAGTTATACAAAAAGCGGCAAGGTCATATCTGCCTAATATGATCGCGATAACAGCGTAAGCCAAAAACGAAGAAGTTAGCAAACCTCCGGCTAAACCATCTAACCCATCTGTTATATTAACTGAGTTAGCCGTAGCCATAACAACGAGCCAAAAAACCGGGATAATAAAAATACCTAGGTGCCAATTATGAACAAGCGGCAAATAAATCGATGTCTTGCCTAGTTTTGCATAAAACCACCAGCCGCCAACCAAGGCAACCATGCTATATAAGAAGAACTTAACTTTTGCTTTCATGCCAGCAATTAAGCTATCTCCCCGAATGTTCATAATATCGTCAATTAAACCAATTAAACCGGCACCTAACATTCCAGCAAGCGGCAGCCAGGTTTGAGCTCGATGCAGATTGGCTGTGAGGGTGACTAAGGTAATGCTTATAATAAAAATGAGCCCGGCCATTGTAGGAATGTTACGTTTATGCTTCTCGGCGTGCAGTTTGGCATAAACTGTTGCTTTGCCGCCCGACCAAGCATCGGTTCTAGGCTTCTTCCACCAACTATATTTGTAAGCTACGGTCGTAAATAACGGCGTGATTAACATGCTTAAAATGAAGCTGGCAAGACCTAAGGCGACTATGTGTAGCAAGACGTGATTGGAGACTGAGAAGTGCAATATATAGTTCATAATATTTCTAAAGATTATACCATTGGTTAGTTTGTTTTTGGCGCTACGTAGCCTTCGTTAATTAACATATGAGCTATGGCAGCGAAAACTGGTTGTCCGCCGTAGGAACCAGCGTATCCAGGAACATTTGGTTTAATATTAAAGACCGTAATTACATATTGTGGCTTATTACCGCCAACAAATCCAGTATATGTACCATTATATAAATTGGCGTAATACCCGCCTCCGGGCTGAGCTATCTGGGCAGTGCCAGTTTTACCGCCAACCATATATTGCGATGGGAAGTTCATAAAGGCAAAGCCTTCGTTTAAATAGGTAGTAACCACGTTCTCTTCAAGCGGTATTATATCAGCACCAACCCGTGGACTAACAACGTCTCTCTCTTCAATTTTAGGCATATTAACTGTTACCTTGCCGCTGGGACTGATAATTTCACTAACCAACGTTGGTTTATAGTATGTACCGCCATTAATGATGCTTGAGTCAGCAGCCGCCAATTGCAGTGCTGTTACTTGTACTCCTTGACCGAAAGCAGTATTGGCATATGTTAAATCAACACTAGAATCAGAGAAATTGGGCTGTGGTACGTAACCGGCAGACTCATAACCTTGTTCGATACCGGTTGTCTGACCCAGTCGGTAGTGATTAACCATGTAGTCATACCAGTTATCTATGCCTTTTTGGTCAATTTGGCCGCCACCCATCTGCATAAGCATCCATACAGCTCCCGTATTAAGAGATAGGGACAAGATACTTTGAATATTTTGCTCCCTAGGACCACCATCCTGCTCTATGTCGGTAATGTTGTAGCCATCTACAACCCAGTGCGCTGGATCATAAAATGAAGTATTTGGCTGTATGACACCTAAATTTAAAGCAGCTGGGGTTGTAAGGGTCTTCATAGAAGATCCCGGCTCAATAGCGTTAGTTACAGCTGCGTTTTGAAATAACTCGGGGTTAGTTTCGTCCTGGTAATCAGCCGGGTTGTATGTCGGATAATTAGCCATAGCTAGTATTTGTCCAGTGTTAGGGTCCATTATTAGGGCACTTAGACCTTGGGACTTAGTAGCCTCATACTCAGTTTTAAGTATTTGTTCCATCTGTTCCTGCATACCAAGATTCAGCGTTAAAACAACGCTATCACCGTTTATCGGTGCTGTCTCAACATTATTATTAGTGGAAGACAGTGGTACGCCATTAGCATCAGTAATAGCTTTAACCTGCCCTGGCGTACCGGCAAGTTCCGGGTTTAAAGCTTGTTCAATACCGTACTCTCCTACACCGTCATTATTAACAAATCCAAGGACCTGTGAAGCTAAACTTCCTTCTGGATAGGTTCTATAGTCCTGACCCTGAGTACCTATACCTGGGATCTTGTATGACAAGATCTCACTGCTTTGGTTCTCTGTAAGCTGCTTAGCCAGGATGACATACTGTTTATTAGGCTCCGTCATTTCCTTGGCATAGGTTGAGCTGTTGCCGCCAATAACGCTAACGATCTTATTACCAATTGACGAGGCATTCTTTATATATTCTGGGTTAGCATAAAGCGTATAAAGTGTCTTATTTAGTACAATTGGTACGATCTGATTACCGTCAGTAGCCTCTATCAGGCCCCTAGTTGCTGGTATTTGATACTCTTTTAACTGGTCACTTAAGGCTGCATCCTTATATTTATTGTATTTGATAACTTGGACATAAAACAGCCTGACCGTAAAAATAGCAACGATTAATATTAAAACTCCATACCAAAGTTTGATACGTCCAACGGCACCGAATTTTATGTTTATGTTTTTGGGAGACATGCTCTACCATTATACGCCCTCAAAGGTCCGCTTAACAGATATAATTACTGCGTTACGGTGGCAGTAGGAGTAACGGCAACCATTGACTTAGCAGCTGTACTGTTCTCTACACGATTTAAAGACTGCAGCTGAGACTGAGCAACTTCCAGATTCTGCTTCTGATTTTCTAAGGCCTGCTGCTGAGACTGCAAACCTTCTATCTGATAACCATATGTATTTGTTTTGGTCACTTGGGTTAGATAGATTAAACCAAGCAAGCAAGCCAGGACTACTAAAATAATAGTGTTGCTAACTGGACCAATTTTCCCTTTTGGAATGGCAAAACTTACCGAATTCTTGTTACGGCCAGAATATCTCGTTCTGTTCATGGCCAAACTTGATGAATATGTCATTTTTTATATCTACTTTTTATTTTTATATCTGTTTTTGTGGCGCCTAGCTTAAGAAAACTCAAGCTAGGCAGTTGTACAAACCTTGTTAGACTACTCTAACCTTTACTTTGTACGTGCGGGATCTGCTCTTTACCTGTATGGGCATTGGAGACAACTCCCTTTCTTTTTATTTTCACTACGGCCCGAAGCTTTGCGCTTCTAGCTCGCGGATTATGGACTAATTCATATGGGCCAGCGCGGATAGGATGTTTAGTGAGGTGTTTTAAGATGCTGTCATAGCGGTTACCGCCATATTCAGCGAAAAACTGTTTAACAATCCTATCTTCAAGGCTATGAAAGGTTATGACCGCCATTCTGCCGTCTGGCGCTAATAACTTTAGCCATAATGGTAGGCTTTCTGTTAGTTGTTTTAACTCATCGTTAACGTAAATCCTAAGAGCTTGGAACGTTTTAGTTGCCGGATGATGACGGCTATGACCGCCATAAACGGCTGCTACTAAAGCTGCCAGCTCACTAGTTGACCTAATTGGCCGGTTTTTCGTAATAGCATCAGCTATTAGACCAGCCTTTGGCTCTTCGCCGTAAGTCCTAAGGATTTCGTTAATTTCCTCTTTAGAGAAATTGTTAACTATCGTATCAGCGGTAAAAGCCTGTCCTTGGTCCATTCGCATGTCCAAAGGCCCGTCATGCTGAAACGAAAATCCACGTGTACCCTCGTTAAGGTGCGGTGACGATACTCCTAAATCCGCCAAAATTAAATCAAACTGCTTGTTTCTTGAGGCCAGGTCTTTACTTATAGAGTAAAAATCCTGATGAGCTATCTCTGGCCCATTTGGTCCAAAGATCTTCAATAACTCTTCTACGGCCTGCTTATCCCGATCGACTAAGACTGCTAGGTCCGGCCTACCAGTTTCATCTATTACCATTGAAGCATGGCCACCATAACCAGCTGTTAAATCAAGATAGCTTTCACCTTTCTTGGGTTTAAGAACGGCTAAGACTTCTTTAAAAAGAACTGGTTCATGCTGTTTGTTTTTTGTTTTGGTTTTTATTTTGGTGTATCCTTTTTGCTTGTTTTTGTTTTTCCAAGGTCACCTAACCAGCAGCCAACTTTTTGTTTTTTTAATATTTTTGTTTTAGATGACAAATAGTTTGTATGTAAAGAAGATTAAACAAGATTTAAAAAATCTTAGAACTTCTTATCAACTAAATGTCGATTGAGAGACTTATGTGTGAGGTGGAGTTTTGGGAGGTGTTTTAAAGAAAGAGCAAGGTTATTTTAAAGTGGTTACCTATCCTGTTCCACTTGTTGACTGCCAGTTAGCTAACTTCGAGGGATCATTAACTAACCATCCAAATTGTTAAAGAACTTTACTTAGCAATCAGGCGCCAGTATTTACCAGCTCTGATAGCTATAACGTCATGTTTTATGCCGGCGTAATCCAGAAGGTGTTGCTCAAGACTAAATCTTCCCTGTTTTAGGTCAATTTGGCCTTCTGATTTGCCCGTTCTAAATTGAATGTTCAAATCAGCTGTAGCCTCGTCTAGTATCTTACCGACGAGAAGGGGCTCTACTTCCTGGTCCCACACTGTTTTTGGGTACAAGTGCAGGTATTTTTTAAAGCCGCGGGTGACGACAACTCCACTTGCGAACTCATGCCTTAGCTCAGTTGGTATAGATAACCGCCTTTTGCTATCGAGCTTTCGTTCGAAATAATCCATTTTCGCCATCCCTTTAAATTTAGTGGTTTTTATTTTTCGGTGGAGAGACTATTTTGGTCTACCCACGTTAACCCACTAAATCGAGCATACTACCCACAGCTCCCCACTACAAGTACTAAATAGTAAAAGAGTAGTACTAATGACACCACTTATCCACAGATAGGTCAATTTTTGAAAAAACTTTGTGTTTATGCTTATCTATTTAACAGATACAGAGCTAACAGATGTAAATATTACCTGGGTAGAAATCTTATCCACAGATTTTAGGGGATAACCTTTAGATACAAGATTTTGAACACTTTTTTTATTATTTGTACCTGCAGTGAGTAAGTTATAGTTATTTTCAAGTGTTATTAGACAGAATATTCTTAATCGTAAGAGATACTGCTCTTCCATCGTGCCTAAGCAATGATTGCCCGCGGGACTTTGTCAGATCGGTCTGGTTTAGTGCTGGGATAGACAAGAAGTTGCCTTCTATAATCTTATAGTTGAGATTTTTTAGATCTTCGTCACCTTTTAAGACCGGGTGCTCTTCTTGATTGGCGTAAGTACGCATTACATCTTTTGGTATATGTCTGTTATATATTACGTAATCGATTATTTTTGGTTTTAAGTATTTGTTTATCTCAGATACGTAATCATTTACTGTAAATCCGGCTGTATTATTGGGTTTATTTACTAGATTACAGATGTAGACTGCAGGTGCTTTGGCCGCCTTTAGAGCTCTTGACACACCTTCAACTACTAAGGCTGAGATTATGGAGGTATATAGGCTGCCGGGAGCAATTACAATCAAATCGGCTTCTTTTAGTGCTGCCTTTGCCTCTTCGGTTATAGCTGCTTTGGGTTTGAGATAAAAAGAGGGTTTAGTTCCCGCTGGCAGCTTAGTTTCATCTATCTCTTCCTCGCCGATAACTTCCCTGCCGCTAAATTTCATGATAAGCTGGCATTTTTTGGTAGTTATGGGAATAACTGTGCCGCGAATATTTAATATTTTTGAAGCCATCTTAACCGCCTCAGAGAAGTTATCTGTCATCATTTCAACTGCCGATAGGAACAGGTTGCCAAAGGAATGACCGCCTAAAGAGCTGTCACCAGGAAATCGGAAGTTAAATAACTGCCGTAATGGCATAGCTGAGTCGCTCAAGGCAATAAGACACTGCCTAACGTCTCCGGGTGGCAGAACACCATATTCGTCTCTTAATTGGCCGGTAGAGCCGCCATTATCCGCCATGTTAACCAAAGCGGTTAGCTCACAATCCAGATATTTTAGTCCGCTTAGAATGGCAAAACTGCCCGTCCCACCACCTATAACAACTACTTTTGGTCTACTTGTCATTATTCTGGGAGTTCGAATGGGCCTTTTTACTTTTTGAGGTGTAATAAGCCAATACCGATCGGTGTTTGTCCAGGTTAATAATATACTTCTCAAACGGTTTTAATAGTGTTGAGTACTGCCAGTTAGGCGCCATGATGTAGGCTAAGTGCTGCTTCTGCTGCAAATACTCTATAAGGCTATAGAAATCACCGTCTCCAGATACAATTATGGCCTTGGAGTAATTTGGCATCTCTTTTAATGCGGTCAAAACTATCTCCGTATCAACATTACCTTTAACAGTGCTTTTCTCCGGGTCTTTATTAGGGTCATAATCTTTAGAATCTGGTTGGTTATGGTGAATTTCCAGTGTTGGTTTTAAGACTACTAAATACCCTAGGCTATGCATATACTCATAAAGCGATTCATTTTCAGACATGTAGCCAATAAACATGTACGCCTTGGTAACTGAGTATTCGTTTCTCAGCCATTTCCTGAATTTGCGCCAATCCATCTTCCAGCCCATTCGCTGGGTTCCTAAGTTTAAGTTCTGGCTATCTATGAATGCATAGACTTCTTTTGGTTTTCTAAATCTATTTCTCAAAGTAATCCTTTATTATCCTTCCCCTATCTTAGCACTAGTTTGTCTGACTCGGCACGCAGTAATTTGTCAGCCTTTAATATATTACTATCTACATATAGAGCCATTTTATTCAGTCCAAGGAGATGTAGTCCATCTATATTTCTAAGCCTGGACAGGGCCACATAACCCATGCCGGGACTAAATACGCGGCTTAAATCAACTTCTGCTTCATCTAAGCTCATCCCCTGGCTTTTATGTATTGTTATAGCCCAGGCTAATCTAAGCGGCAGTTGCCATACTTCGGCAAGTATTTGGTCGTCTATTTCTGTCCGCCAGTTATATAGCCCGGCAACAATATACGAATCTCTTTTTAAGCGAATTATCGGTAAACCAGATATAAAATCTACTACTCTGCCCCTGTCGCCATTAACATAGCCAGTTGCGTAGTTGTTGGCTGTAAATATTACTTCACAGCCAATTTTTAATTTTAGTATCTCCGGACTTAAGATACTTCCTTTAAGTGTCTTAATAGCTCCGCTTGAGCCGGCAGAAAACATTTTATATACTCTCTGCCTGGTTTTAAGAGTATCTAAGCGCATAGTATTTACCTGGTCAGCATCATAATTATGTGAATAGAGTCTTAAGATGTTTCTTTTGCTGGAACGAGAAGAATTAACTTTTGATTTAAGAACATCTAGCTCCACTTCACCCACCCTGTTGGCTCTAACGGCTTCTAGAATAGTATGCAGCTCATCACCCAGCTGCTGCCTATGCTGTTCTGTCAGATAGCAGATTTTAAGATCAAGTTCACGCCATATATCAGAACAAAATAAGTACTGATCTTTAATCGGCTTAACTGGCGGCAGCTGGAACAGGTCGCCGACCAATATTAACTGGATCCCGCCGATAGGTTTATCACTGCGCCTAATTTGTTTTGCCAGCTTGTCTATTAAACCTAAACGGTTTGGATCAAGCATTGAAACTTCATCGATTACCAAAACGTCAGCATATTTGTACCTGTTGATGAGTTTCTTGTTGCTGCTTAAGCGGAGCATTTCTTCACTATTCAACTTATCTTTTATGCCAATCCCCGCCCAGGAATGAACGGTTATGCCATTTAAATGCGTCGCTGCAATGCCAGTAGTAGCTGTGACCGCGACCCTTCTTTTATGTTTTTTAGCTAATTTAATATATTCATTAAGAAGATAAGTCTTACCAGATCCCGGCTGTCCAGTTAAAAAGACATTGTCTCCTGTTAGCATTATCTTAAGAGCCTGCTGCTGAGTCATTTTGGCTAGTATGCTAACAGCAAGTTAGACGTCTAGCCAAATCTATTTAAAACTAATTTAATAACTTATTAACCAGTCAAAACGTCTGAGAGGTCTTTTACGGCCACTCTTTGCTGTTTGGTTGTGTCGCGGTCCCTGACGGTTACCGTATCGTCTTCAAGAGAAGTAAAGTCTATAGTTACGCAGTAAGGCGTTCCTATTTCATCTTGCCTGCGGTAACGTTTTCCAATATTACCATTATCGTCCCAGGTAATATTGGGACAGAATTTCTTAATTTCATTAAATACTTCCCTGGCTTTTTGGACTAAGTCCGTCTTGTTTTTAAGCAGTGGGCTGACAGCCACTCTGTAAGGCGCTAGATTGGGTCTTAGCTTTAAGACGGTCCTTTTCTCACCACCGACTTCATCTTGAGCATAGGCCTCGCATAAAACGGCCAGAACATGTCTATCCAGACCAAATGTCGGCTCCAGAACGTGAGGGATAATATGCTCGTTAGTTCCCTTTGGAATATATTCCATAGATTTTCCTGAAAGTTTTTGATGGTTACTAAGATCAAAGTCTGTCCTATAGGCAAACCCGCCAATTTCCTTAAAGCCAATCGGATAGTCATACTCAAAGTCGATTGTTCTCTGACTGTAATGAGCACGTTCCTGCTCTGGTATTTCCCTCTCTTTAAGGTGGTCTTTAGATAAGCCTAAGACCTTTTCATACCACTGTCTTTGGTCTGCTAGAAGCAGTTCAAACTCTTCTTGCCACTTTTCTGGCCTGACAAAATATTCAATCTCCATTATTTCTAGTTCTCTCGATCTAAAAACAAAGTCTCTGGGTGCAATTTCATTTCTAAAGCTTTTACCTACCTGGGCAACACCAAACGGCAGATCCGGATAAAATACATCAACGATATTTCGGAAATTAACAAACATCCCTTGGGCTGTTTCAGGCCTAAGATATATTGTTGAATTATCTTCTTCTGTCGAACCAGTATTTGTTTTAAACATGAGATTAAACTGAGCAGCTTTACCTAAAGGATTACCATCGGGACTTAAGATGTTCTTTTCGTTAACTGCAGCAACCATCTGATCAATGGTCAAGCCTTCAGGATTTACACCGTTATCCTCCAGTAGATGGTCCAAGCGATATCTCTTTTTTGTCTTCGGGTCTTCAATCAAAGGATCATGGAAAGTGGTCACATGACCGCTGGCCTGCCAAACTTTTGGATGCATTAGAATGGCAGTTTCTATACCGTAAACATTATCTTTACCTTCAACAAACGTTTGCCACCAAAGATTAGAAATGTTTCTTTTTAAGCTTACCCCTAACGGACCGTAGTCCCAGGTACCGCTTATTCCGCCATATATCTCAGATCCGGGGAAGATAAAACCACGCCTTTTACATAAACTGACTATGTCTTCAAGTGTGAAATCGCTCATTATGAGGCCAATTATACCGAAAGATGAGCCTTAAACATAGCATCTATAAGAGGTTTGAGATCTTCATCTTCTTTATTTTTAAGATTCACCTTAAATATCTGACTCTCATCATCTGTATCAAACAGCACCCGCATAAGCTTAATGTGCGACGAAGTATATCTGCCATGCTTAGCCGGATAAAAGCTCATCGAGAGAATATTGAAGTCGTATGTTTCATCTTCTTTAAGCGGTTTACCTTTCTCGTCAGTTCTGAGATTAGGACCGTGTCCGGCTAAAGATAACATTTTAGCCTTAAAATAGATTGTTAGTCTGGTAGTTGAAACTAGCGGTTCGTCTAGTAAACTTAAAAGTTGGCATAGCAAGTAAAAATAACCACTTTCAACGTTATCCTCGATATTGTGACTAAAGGATTTGAGGATTTCATAGCCGAGTTGAACCCTTTCAATATCATTTATGACGTTACTATAAAACTTTATTAGTCTAGATGATGTCAGCCGGCCAACCTCTCCCCTGCCCATTACAAAGCCGGCGTCAAATATAGAAAAAAGCTCTATGCCGCCGGCTAGTTTGGAGTTGATTTTCCTTACTCCCTTGGCCATTAGACTGAGCTTGCCATATTCAGGTGTCAGAATAGTAATAATCCGGTCGCTATCGCCATAATCTACTCTAGATAGGACTATGGCCTTTGTGGTGTGCTTATTCACGCGCTTAAGGCTAGATCATTTACGCTAGATATTAAAGACTCTAGAGTAGTATTCGGCTTATACCTATACTCCATAGTATTTAGATATCCTGATAGTATAGGCCAGCCATTGGCTAATTCGGCGTATGGAACGCTGGTATGGATAATAACCGGGATATTTTGCCACTCTGGATATGACCTAAACTCATACAAAAACTCTATGCCAGAATGACCAACCAGCTGGATTTCGAGAATTATTAAATCTGGCGAGATTTTATCGGCTAGGTTGATTGCTTCTTGGCTGCCTGAGGCAACTGACACTTTGTGTCCAGCTGTACTAAGAGCCTTTTTATATGTTTCGGCAAGCAGCCTGTCTGGTTCAATGAGAAGAATCTGACTCATTTTAAACTAGCTGAAGCTGTTGGTTACCCCTCATAACAGCACCGATACCATAAAGACGGTGATGTCTTGAGGCTTTTAGACTAAGGCTCATGGCTTTTAGGATACTGTCGGCTACAAATATGCCAGCACCTGCTGAATAGGTCAGATTGACTAGCGGCTGGCGGGCACTGCCTATTAACTTTCTTCCCTGACGAAGGAGATCAGTAGTAAGCCCCGGATTATTTGAATAGACACCAGCAACAATACCGTAGCGGCACCTGTGGGTAGCCAGTTGCAGTGAACACTTGGGAGTGTTTTGGACGCCGGCAGCTTCAATTAACGATGTGCCCAGACTTACCAATGCAGATTCTAGCCCCTGTTTGTGGGCCATGACTGGCTCATACTTGCCGCTAATATTAAGTTCCAGCTTTACGCCATACTTCTTGGCCAAGCGATCCAGCAGCTGGCCGCTGTCATAAAGAACGGCGGCAACCGAAACAGGCTCTTGTTCTAAAGCCATTTTGTCTTGGTTAAGCTTTAAGCCTAGCAAATAATTGTCTATAAGTTTTAAAGCGTAGTCGGCTGAAGTTTCGATCGAGGAGATATCTTGCTTGCCGGTTAAACGTATTAGCTCTGCCTGCCTTTGTATTTGCATGAATGGAAGCTTAAGCTGTTCGGCTAAATTGATCATCAACAGATAGGATGACGCTTTATTTTGATTAGCCTCAGTACTATCCATTTGCTACCCTCTTTTTTTCTATTCTAAACCAATTATATCACCAATTAGGACAGTATTTTGGTGATAAATGGCTTAAGGCGAGAAGCTTATATTAGCTAAAATATCATTTGTAAACTGGCTCTCATAAGCCGTTCCTTCGGTCCATAGTTCTAGTGATTCGGTTCTAAGCGGCAGGATAACTAAAGTACCGGTAGACTCATTTTCAATTTGGCCGGTTATCATAACTCCAACCACACTCGGCACTTTAGGTAAAGAATAGGCTGATACGGTTACCTGATTGTTCTGCTGGTAGTTTTGCAGCTGGCTAGCATAACTATTACCATTAACTTGCAGCCTTAAAGCAAAGTTATAGGTACCATCATCAGTCACTGAAGGTAATGTTCCAGGGTAGAAGTAGCCATCAAGCGGGTTGCCGTTTGAATCAGAAAGATCAACATACGAACTCCACGTCCCTGGATAATATAGCTCTATTGTGCCATACTCCTGCGGGCCAACGTATTCAAGCAGAGAACTTTGTTTGGTATTACTCACAGCTTTACTATCCGCAGCCTTCTGCTGGGCTACAGCACTGCTAACGGCCTGACTAACCAGCTGGGCACTGTTATCCTTATATTTTTGTCGGCCGGAAAAGGCCCAGAAGCCAAATATTAGACTAGCAATTAGAAGAATCCCAAGCACTAAACTAACAGCTGCGGCCCGGATAGCACCATTATGGTTAAGCTTCATACAATAATCGTATCTGAGAAATGAATAAAATTCAATCTATTGTGATTCTTGCTGGTGACTTGCAACGTCGATTAGCTCTTCAGCACCAGGTATATTCATGATATTCGTCATTAGAACCGATAGTGACGGAATTTCCAATGTTTGCTGCTTAACAATTCTGCCATTGGCACCGAATGGCTTTGAATCTCGTATGTCTGGGATCAACTCTCCGGTTTCCTCATCCTTTTTCATTACCGGTAAAGCCCCAAGTCTCTCCAATTTTGTTCGCCAAACAGCCTCTCCTAGCCAAACATAAGCTCGAGCGGGCTGCCTAGGGTCCCTAGTATAAGCAACTTTCCCAATCATCACATCAAATGGGTTTATTTTGGAAGGATCTTTTTCCATTTGCTTATGCACTTCTTCACTCATGGCAGGATGACCAATACGAAAAACTCTATGCTCTATTGTTTTTTTCCCGAGAAATTCTTCGCGGTATAATTTTGCCCACCTCTCTACGGGTCCCGCTATAGTTGAAGATGAAACATTATCAGCAAAATTAATATGTGCTACTGGAGTACCATATTGAGTCTCAGCAAAAGTACTGACTGACCTGGCGAAAACCTGACGAGGATTTAAGCGGCGGCCATTTTTGAGACCCAATTTAGGGACAAGCCTGTTAGAGTTTTTAATACCTCTTTCCGTTTCTGAACGAAGTTCACCAACTTCTTCATCGGATAGGTCTGGATAATCAAGCCGGACTGACGTACTCGTCAATTCGCCTATCTTTTTAATATCGGATTTGGATAAATCGCACGATCTAACTACTCTATATGAAAGTCTCTCTACATCAGCCATTTTTAACCTCTCACTTTATATTTATAAATTATATCCTAATATATCATCTTGTCAACCAAGGTAATCATACAAATATAGGTTTTCTTGTTGTTTTGAGATCTTTTTATCTGGCAGTTTGAAGGCAAAACTAACAAGTTTTACCGGTTTATGCGGATACATCTTTATGTGCTTATCAAGCTTATCCATATACCTACCAATTAAAAAGACAAATATAACATTTGCCGGCGGCCATTCTTTTCTCCAATAATTGCCATAGACAATCCTTATTCTGTCCTTATGTTTCTTAGATCTTAATAATGCTATTAGAAATAATATGGGGTTTATCTCGTAGCCTACAGAATTTATGCCCCGCTTGGCTGCTTCAACTAATACCCGGCCATCGCCGCAGCCTAGTTCAATTAATGTCTGGCCTTCTTTCATTTCAGCTAGAGAGAATATGGTATTAACCTGCTTTTTTAGTGTCGGCAGATATGGCGCTCCAAGAAAAAAGCCACCTAGACTAATTAACAAAATAAGAACAATGACTAGCCAAATAAATAACATTTAAGCAGGCTTAGAGGGCTTAATTTTAGTTATTTTATTCTTTGCTGATTTTAAATACTTTTCCATTGTTTCAACTAAATTTATCCCTTTTTGGTATTCTTTAACAACCTCATCAACATCGAGACCTTCGGACTGCAGTTTTTGGATAACTTCTTCCAGTTCTTCGTTTAAGATCCGATAGCTTTTAGAATCACTCATGATTTAATGCCTTTAACCTGGCTGCTTACACTTCCCTTCGCCAAAGATATATCCAATATATCATTTAACTTTAAGATAGCAGAAGAACGGACAACCTTTCCTTCCTTACGAACTACTGAATAGCCCCTATTTAAAATCGCTTCCGGGTTATATGCCCTGAGTATTTCCATGCGGTGAGTTACTAGGCTGGTAAAATCAGCCAAAATATCGCTTGTTAAGCTATACAGGTCTTTAGACTGCTGCATCAGTTCCTGAGCGACAAGGTTTATATACTCTTTTGTTCTAACATTAAGATAATTACGGCTATTTTTGATGTTGGTTTCAACCACTCTAATATCTGGTACTAAAACTTCAGCCGCATGACTAGGCGTTGAAGCCCTTTTGTCGGCTGCAAGTTCAGCTAGACTAATGTCTATCTCATGTCCAATAGCAACCAAAGTTGGTATTTTACTAGCGGCTACTGCTCTAGTTACTTCCTCGGTGTTAAAGGCTGCTAAATCTTCAGGACTGCCGCCGCCTCTAGTTAAAACTAGGACATCAATATTGTCGGAGTGAACATTAAAGTAATTTAAAGCCTGGACTATTTGACTGGGGGCAATTTCACCTTGGACCTGAACGTCAATAAAAGATATTTCCAGTCCCCGCCAGCGACTGTTAATTATTTTCACAAAGTCATGATAGGCAGCAGATTGACCCGAAGTAATAAGAGCTATTTTAGACGGCGGATATGGCAGGTCTCTTTTCCTGTCCATATCGAAAATGCCCTCTTTAGTTAATTTAATCTGCAGCAGTTCGGCTGCCCTTCTTAGTGTGCCTTCACCAACTAATTCAATATTATGAATCTGCATACTAAAGCCGTAGTTATTATGTAAATGCGGCGAGGAAGTAACTTTTAGCATCATCCCGTCTTCAAGCGGCCCTTTTAGCTGAAAGACACTGCCAAAAAACTTCAGCGAGCTATATTCATCCTTAAGGTCAAAATATACCCACTTGTTTTTACTGACCCTGAAATTGGCTAGCTCACCGACAATATTAACTATCGGAAAAACCGTTTCAAAAGCTTGGTTAAGAGCTTCGACAAATTCACTGACAGTTACACCCTGGTCATCAAACATGCTGGGGTTTCCCGTGTCTCCTTATCTCACCGCTGTTTACAGATTTATGGTAGAAATAATAACCTGGCGGTAACTGGATAATGGTGTTAATTACCCGGTACATAATTATGGCCGGCAAACTTATACGGGCAGGTACTCCAGAAATAGTTAAAACACCAACCATTAAGGCCTCATAAATACCGATTCCACCGGGCAGCACAGATACTAGGCCGGCAAAGTTTGCTACGCCGTAAGCAAGGACAACCGCGCCGGGATTAATTACCCTGCCAAAAGCCAAGAAGACTACATAAATGGCCATTATTTCGGCCAAATTAGCTAGTAAGGCGTCAAAGAATGGCGCTCTTAGTTCTTTCCAGTGGGATAAGAGCAGATGGTAGTTTTCATGAAAGTCATCAAATACCTTTTTAGCGGTAGCCATATTAATAGTCTCGGGGTTCTTTTTGAAGATCTTATGCATAAGATAGTTAATAGCCTTGGTTAGGCCACCAAAGAAACTATTAATTCTCTGCCGGCTGCCAACCACATAAGCAAATAAGAAAGTTAATACAACAAGCAAAGTTGAGAGAGTACCGGCGACGAGTATGGTAAGCTCGTTTACCCGGCCGACCACTGCCAGGTCAAAAACAGCCAAAATTAACAGGACTTCAAAAGAGATAAAAGTTAAAACCAGCTTCATCAGCTGGATAAGAGTCGCTCTCGCCCCAGTAATGTCATTCTGGCCACTTACTCTGACGCCAAAATAAGAAATACCGGTTACACCGCCGCTGGGAAACAGGTGGTTTATTAAATTGAGTTCCAGTGACCTGGCATAAAGATAGCCATAACTAAGCTTATCGCCAACAATTGCAAATAGATGCTGATACATTTTGGCTTGGGCATGGTAGTCTATAATTTCGACTGGAATAATTAAGAAAAGCGCCCAACCATTTACATGGGTTATGTTTTTAATAGTCGATCCCAGCTGGTGCCTAATAGCATAAATCAATATGATTAGAGCAATGATGGTTGCAATGTTTAATATTAGTTTCCAGTGTCTTCGCAGAATCGATTTCTCAGACATATTCAACTATTATAAAGGATAATATGAAAAGTCTTCTAATACTTGGACGTCAACCAGAACTAGGTACAAGCGAACTTATAAGCCTTTATGGCGTTGATAGAATATCTACCCTCGGAAACGAAGCAGTTCTAGTAGATATTGACCCCTGCTTACTAGCCTTTAAAAGATTAGGTGGCAGTCTTAAGTTTGGTAAGCTCTTAATAGTTCTAGAGACGGCTCTATGGCCAGACGTTGAGAATTTCCTAGCCGTATCTTCACCAGAGCATGTTAAAAATATGCCCCCAGGTAAGATGACCCTCGGCTTGAGCTTATATGGCTTTAACTTAGATGTCAGACAACTATCTAAAAGTGCTTTAAAGATAAAAAGAGCCATTACATCTACAGGCCGAAGCGTTCGTTTGGTACCCAATAAAAGCCTTGAGCTTAATACCGCCCAGGTCATTCATAACAAACTAACCAAAGAACGTTCCTGGGAGCTTTTAATTGTTAGGTCCGGCAATAAAACATACATTGCCCAGACCGTTATGGTTCAGGACATTGAAGCATATGCAAAACGTGATCAGCAGAGGCCATTTAGAGACGCTCGAATTGGCATGCTGCCGCCTAAACTGGCCCAGATAATATTAAACCTGGCTAGCGGACCATTGCCGGAAAATGAACTGAAATCAATCTGCGATCTGCCAGAAGATAGAAACTATCTGCCGGATATAGGTAAAACAGTTTTAGATCCTTTCTGCGGCAGCGGTGTCATTCTTCAGGAAGCCTCCCTGATGGGATATAAGGTTATGGGCAGTGATATTAACCCTAAAATGGTTGAATATACCAAAAATAATCTGAAGTGGCTATCTGAACGTTATATTCATCAGATTAATTCAAAAGACATTACTATCGGTGATGCAACTAAGACCACCTGGCCAAAGTTTGATTTAGTGGCCAGCGAAATGAACCTCGGTAAGCCGCTAAGTTCTAATCCTAAGCCTAACGAACTGGACAGGATGGTTAAGGAAATTGACAATCTTTTAAAACGCTTCCTTTTAAATATTGGCGGCCAAACAAGACCAGGACTTAGACTTTGTTTGGCAGTACCTGCCTGGCAGGTTTCTAATGACCAGTTTAAATCTCTGCCAGTAATTGACCATTTAACAGATATCGGGTATAATGCTATAGATTTTAAGAATGTAAGTACTCGGTTGATATATTACCGGCCGCAGCAATTAGTTGGGCGTCAACTGCTAGTACTAACAAGGGATTAATTTATGTCACATGTTAAAGCTGGTGGAACAGCCAAAAATATTCATGACTCTCCTGGTCAAAGACTAGGCGTTAAGGTATTTGGCGGCCAGCCAGTTAAAACAGGTCAAGTAATTGTCCGCCAAGTCGGTATGACTAAAAGACCTGGTAGTGGTACCAAAATGAGCCGTAACTACACTATTCACGCCACTCGTGACGGTGTTGTTGAGTTTAAACTGCGTAAAGTTAAGACTTTTAGCGGCAGTAGTGTCCGCCGCAGTGAAGTTTCAGTTAACTAATTTATCTTAAGTTATATTTAAGTGATGCTTGATCCGGTCGATAACGTCAGCAATAACTACTTGGGATTTTACTAGATATTCATCAACGCCCAGAGCTTCAGCCCGTTCTTTGTCGCTATCCTGGCTAAGAGCGGTCAGAATAACTATCTTAAGATCAGCCGTCTCAGGGGTATTTCTAAGGATGTCTAGGACATCAAAACCGCTTACCTTAGGCATCATAACGTCTAGCAATATAAGATGCGGCTGGTAGCTTAAAGCGGCCGCTAAGGCATCTTCACCATTAGCAACACGCCTAACGTCTATTCCCTCGGCTTGCAGCCGGGTCACATAAACGTTTGCTAGCGAGTCATCATCTTCAACTAAGAGGACTCGTTTGGGAGACGTTCCAGGTGCTGGCGGCGGTGTAGTTTGCTTTTGATTCGGTTCCATTATGCCTATGTTAACTTCTTATTAAAAAAATGGCAATAGTTATGCGTTCTCTACGAGTGCTCCAGGATAGCAGTATTATTACTTGTTATTCAGCACGGCTTTAATAAAGCCGTCAAACATTGGATGGGCCCTTATTGGGCGGCTTTTAAATTCAGGATGGAATTGGCTGGCCAAGAAAAACGGATGATCTATACCTTCAATAACTTCAACCAAATGATTATCGGGATTAATTCCCGAGGCCTTTATACCCCAGTTAGCATATTGATTCAGGAAGTCGTTATTGCATTCTCCGCGGTGTCTGTGTCTTTCTACAATGTCTGATGCACCATAAACCTTGGCCGCTAGTGAACCGGTCTCTAGGTGACAGCTAAAGTTACCTAGACGCATTGTTCCGCCGGTCATCTCCATGCCCCGTTGATCAGCCATAGTGTTAATAACCAGATTTTTTGAATCAGGTTTTAGCTCAAAAGTTGTGGCATCTTTAATACCGGCATTACGAGCGGCTGCAATGACACCCATCTGTAAGCCTAAACAAAGTCCAAGGTAAGGCGTCTTACTTTTAAGAGCGTATGATGCCGCTTTAATCTTGCCTTCCAGTCCTCTTTGACCAAAACCGCCAGGCACCAGGATACCATCATAGTTTTTCAATGTCTCTTCTATACTAGAGCCTGGCTTATCATAATCTTCTGCCTTTATCCAGGTTATTTGGATGTTGGTCTTATTCCACCATGCGGCAGATTTTAAGGCCTCAAAGACAGATAGATATGTGTCTGTGTTATCCATGTATTTAGCAATAACTGCAACATTAATATCGCGGTCAAAATCTGTCGTCGCCAGATTTACTACCTCGCTCCACTGCTTAAGATTTGCTTTCCTTATTCCTAAACTTAAGCGCTGGGTAATAACATCGACTATGCCTGTGTCTTCTATTGTCAGTGGTATTTCATAAATTGATTTGGCGTTTGGCAGTATAACAACCGCATCTTCGCTGACACCAGTGAATAAGCTAAGTTTTTTAATAACTGCTCCATTGGCCTTTTTCTCGCATCTGGCAACTAGTACATCTGGTTTTATGCCAAGCCCCCTAAGATCCCTGACTGAATTTTGGGCAGGCTTCGTCTTAGTTTCTTGTGAGGCACTTAGAAACGGTAGATAAACAAGATGAACATATAGACAGTTATTTAGTCCGACTCTTAGGCCTAGTTCCCTAATTGATTCAATAAAGCTTAATTGCTCGTAATCCCCTACCGTGCCGCCTATTTCAATTATGTGGACATCAAAGCCTTCACTAGCATCGGTAATATACTTCTGGATTGCAGCTGTTAGATGAGGAATGATCTGGACATCATCACCTTCATATTTGCCTGCTCTTTCATCCTGGATAACTTTAAGCAGTACCCGACCGGACATTAATGAGCTAGATTGAGTTAACTCTTCGTCTAAGAATCTTTCGTAGTGTCCTAGGTCTAAGTCTGTTTCAGCACCGTCATAAGTTACAAAAACTTCACCGTGTTCACGGGGGTTTAGTGTTCCAGCATCAACATTTAGGTAAGGGTCACATTTTTGGAGGTTTACTTTAAAACCCCGGGCTTTTAAGAGGTTAGCTATCGAGGCTGCGGTGATTCCTTTGCCCAGTCCGGATATCACCCCGCCGGTTACAAAAATAAACTTGGTCGGCTGTTTTGCCACCATCCCCTCTTTGTCTTAATGGTATTATGCTACATCTTATTTAGACCAATATCAAGATATAAATCTCTAGTGAGCGGCCAAATATGTCAGAGCAGCGTTTAGCTGGGTGTCAGTTGTGTTCGAAGAGCTTGTCGGCATATTAACAACTTCATCAGGCTTAATACCCTTACGTTCAATGCACTGGCCATCAGGCCTATACCAGCTGGCTATAGTTACCTTAAGTTCTGATCCATCACTAAAGTTAATTAATTGCTGGACTACTCCCTTACCGAAGCTTTGGGTACCAATTACATATGCGTCACCGTTATCGTGAAGAGCACCTGTTGTTATTTCACTAGCTGAAGCACTGCCGCCGTTTATTAGTACGACTGTTGGAATGCCGTGCAAAATATCACCGCCTACAGAGTAATAAGTCTGTAAGATCGTACTGCCTCTTCTTTCAGAGAATATGGTTTGGCCATTAGGCAGCCACAGGCTGGAAACATTATCTGCTGCCGTAACCAAACCACCCGGGTCATCTCGAAGATCTAAGATAATGCCCTTAACATGTTCGTTGGTAAACTGCTGGGCGTCCTGTTGGGCTAGTGACGAGGTATCGTTGGCAAAGGTAGTTATCTGCATATAGCCAATATTGCCGTCAAGTATCTTTGTGTTTACGCTCGGTACGGTGATATTTTCTCTGGTTATAGTAACGTTCAGCTGTTGGCTGCCTCTTATAATCCCCAGCGTTACTTTAGTTCCAGCCCTGCCACGAATCAGATTGACTGCCTGATCGGTTGTCATGCCGCTTGTACTTTGACTATTAATCGAAGCGACTAGATCATCCGGCTGAAGACCTGCTTTAGCGGCTGGCGTACCGGCAATAGGCGCTATTATCTCAATAATTCCCTGGCTGTTTTGACTAAGCTCAGCACCTATGCCGCTGAATGAATTATTAAGCTCCTCGTTAAAAGATGATGCTTCAGCGCGAGTGAAATATTCAGTATAAGGATCATTGGCCGAAGCAGCTAAACCTTCTTTTATGCCATTCAGAATTTGTGTTTCGTTTAATTTGCCGTCGTAGTTATCTCTTAACGACTGGTATACCTGATTAACGGTTGTGTAGTTTAGTTGGCTTGGCAAACCAGTAAGATTAGACCTGCCGAAAGAAATTTGGCCATTACCAATATTGATGCCTAGAACTACTAAACCAACGGCAACGACTATTGCCGCCACAGATATAATTGACCATTTTATAACTTTGTGGCGGGCAAATCTTAACCTATGCTTTTTGTTATAACCACCAATCATAGATTTCTATTGTACTAGATTATTGAGGGTTTATGTACATATAAGTCTGATTGTCTTTACTGGAAATGTATGAAGTACAAGCCCCCACGATCATCGTAACTACTGGGTGCGAATGTGCGTTCGTCAAACGTACCGTTATAGTGCTCATTGTATTCTTCTACAGTAATACTGTCAGAGCCATTCACTGATACTACATACATGGCATGACCAACATCATCTGGCTGGCTATAGTCACGATTACGAATAGCAATAGATCCAGCCGATGGCGTTTGATCTACGGAATAACCAGCATTTTCTGCAGACGTGATCCATTGGTAGGCATCACCCCAATTTAATGTTGAGACGCCATATTTAGTAGCCGCCATATAGGCCGTGTAGCTTACGCATTCACGATTTAACATGGCCCAGTTGTCTTCTGTGTTGTCTTGCCGCAAATCACAACCCCAATCAACACCGGTGATAGAACTCTTGGTAGACGTGGGATAACCACCGCCACATATGCTACTTTCCGTAGTGTTGCCGGCATTATTAAGCGCTATTAATTGAGCCGTGAGCTGTGAGACATCAGCGTTATCGTTAGATATCTGCTGATTATAAGCTGCTTGTTGCGATTGGTTGTATCCAAGTAACTGCTGTTGCTGAGATTCAACATAAGACAATTGACTATTCTGCGTCTGTTCAGTGGATACCAGTTGATCAACTTGGATCTTCTGGTTTTGTAAGCTTTGCTGAAGAGTATTTATTTGATCGACAGTACCTTGGATTTTTTGCTGAACATCGTTATATGCTACCTGCTGGTCAATAAAGTCACTCAGATTGTCGCTAGTTGCCAGCATTTCTACAGGTGTTAACTGACCGCTGACATACATGGTTTCGATGTCGCTAGCTAGAATAGCCTTTTGCTGGACTAATTCGGCTTGGTCGCTCGATATTTGAGTGTTTAGGCTGTTTTGTTTAGCCTCATTACTACTAATTTCCTGCTGCAAACTAGAAATCTGAGAACCCAATGAATTAATAGCTCCCTGATAATTTTGAGCTTGTGATTCAAGACTACTGACCGACTGCTGTGCTTGAGCATTCTGATTGCTTAAGTTGTTAATTTGAGCTTGACAATCAGCAGCGCTACTACAGGTGGCAGCATGAACTATTTTCGGAACAATAAAAAACACAGCGCAAATAATCATAATGCTTGAGATAACTAGTATCGGTGTTGATCTCAAACGATCAATAAAAGATTGGCTGTGAGGTGTTTTGTTTATCATGTTTTTGTTTTTTGATCTGACAATAGTAAATATACGCCTTGTCAAAGAGTATGTAAACCTCTTATAGGACACATTTTCCCCTCTGTTTAATTTGCTAGTTAAAAAATAGCCATTTTTTACTGGCATTAATATCCTCACCCCTGAAAGTTAAATTTACTTTTTAAGCTTGAATTTTAGATACCGCCTGGTCGCTATTGTCGCTGATGCGGCTCCAATTATTATGCCGATTAGGATCTGGAAAGTCAAAAACAGCCAGAAATGATTATCAAAATAAGTGGTAGCATAACCAATGTCGAGTAAACCCAAGGTGGTGGCCTGAAGTGTCGAGCTGGCAGTTACAAAAATAGAGTTAATTATGACTATTGAAATAACAGCCGCTAGTAAACCGTAAATCGCACTTTCAACAATAAACGGCCCCCTAATGTAGGCTTTGTTAGCTCCTAGAAGTCTCATGATACCTATCTCGTCACGGCGGTTAAAAATAGCCATTTGAAGCGTATTAAAGATAATTAAGACGCAAATTACAGCAAAGATAATAACGGCAATAATGCCTAGCTTTTTTAGTATGTCAGTAGCATGCGTTATGTTATTAATCGCCTGTTCCAAGCTTCCGGAGTATGAAGGCGGGTTCGACTGCAGGGCCATAATGTTCGGCTGAACTAAAAATGTTTTTATGCTAGATATTTCGTCTAAATTCTTTGGCTTGATGTGTATTGTTGCTGGCAAAGGATTAGATGTTTCGCTAATAGCCAGGGCCAATTGCTGGTTTCCGGCGTTTTGTGCTTCATACTGTTTTAGAACTTGGGCCTTATCCAGATACTGGACCGAAGCAACATTCGGTAAGATCTTAATTTGTTTTATTAAACTGTCGGTTTGAGCTGCCGTATCGCTGTCCTTTAGATAGACAGATATATCTATTTTGTTGGTTATCTGGGATATGGTATTAGAGAAAGTCGTATTAATAATCAATGACAGCAGTAAGACCGTCAAAGTGACTACCATAATGGCAATAGCTGCAACGGCAATACTCATGTTGCGGATAAAGTTAATTGCCCCAGTTAAAATGATCCTCCAAAATGTTGTTAATTGTCTTCTGATATTCATATTATTGAGTAAATTATTTATTCAAAACCTTCATTAAAGCTTATAGCTGGCATGTGCCCTATCAGAAACCAGTTTCCCGTGCTCTAACGTAACTACGCGTCTTTTCAGCTTGTTAACGACTGCAACATTGTGGGTAGTTAGAAGAACGGTAGTACCGAAACGGTTAATTTTCTCTAGGACCTTAATAATTTCCCAGGCATGTTTAGGGTCTAAATTTCCGGTTGGCTCATCAGCGATCAGTATCTTCGGCTGACGGACTATAGCCCTAGCTATAGCTACCCTTTGTCTTTCGCCACCACTTAGCTCTAAGGGCATATTTTTAGCCTTACTGCTGAGGTTAACTATCTCTAGTACTCTTGGAACCATGTTTTTAATCTCATGGCTAGAAGCTCCCACTATCTCCAGGGCAAAAGCGACGTTTTCATAAACATTTTTATTGGGCAGAAGCTTAAAATCTTGGAATACTACACCAATCTTACGCCTAAGCATCGGGATATCCCTGTCACGAAGCTTGTCATAATCCATCCCGCCAACAATTATCTTGCCTGAGGTTGGTGCTTCTTCTCTGGTTAATAGCCTGAGCAAGGTCGTTTTACCGGCACCGCTTTCACCGACAACAATGACAAATTCCTTGGGTTCAATATGCAAACTGACCCGGTTAAGAGCCGGTCCCATGGCTTTAGAGTAGGTTTTTGTTATCCTGTCGAGAAGTATCATCTAGATATATTATACCCGACTTTTAGAGTAGCCGATAACCCCGATGAATTAGTCGTCTAAATTAGCGGCAAAATCTAAGTAGGAGTCGATAACTTCATTAATTTCGCCGTCTAAAATCTTATCCGGCTCGGCAGATTCAAAGCCCGTTCTTAAATCCTTCACCTGTCTATACGGATGAAGGACATATGATCTAATTTGATTACCCCACTCGGCAGAAACATTAGGTCCTTTAAGTAAAGATATTTTTTCGGCATGCTGTTCAAGCTGCATACTGGCAAGTTTGGAGCGAAGGATAGTCATTGCCAGCTCCTTATTCTGGAGCTGTGAACGTTCATTTTGAATGGCTACGGAGATATTGGTTGGTAAATGGGTAATACGGACAGCTGAATCAGTTGTGTTAACACTTTGGCCGCCGTGGCCGCTGCTTCTATAGACATCCACTTTAAGATCCTTAGGATCTATTAAAATATCGTCCGGCTGGTCAATTTTGGGATAGACTTCAACTTTAGCAAAACTAGTTTGTCTTAAGTTATCGGCATTAAAGGGACTCAATCTAACTAATCTATGAACACCGCTTTCACCTTTTAATTTTCCGTATGCAAACGGTCCGGAAATATCTAGCGATACGCTCTTAATACCAGCTTCCTCACCATCTGTTTGATCAAGTAAAGATATTGCGTAGCCGTTCTTTTCGGCCCAGCGGTTATACATCCTAAGTAACATCTGGGCCCAATCCATAGCATCTGTACCGCCTGCCCCAGCGTAGATATTCAATATTGCATCGTGATCATCGTAAGTGCCAGATAGTTTTAATTCTTCTCTTAAATCAGTCAGTTTCTTTTCTAAATCGTCCAGCTGGCTAGAGATCTCTTCTTCCATCTCTTTGTCTTTTAAGCCAGATAGTTCCTTAAGTTCATCAAGGGACTTTTTGAATTCCCGCCATGGTTCCAGCCGGTTTTTTAGTTTAGCAATCCGCTTCATAGTATTCTGGGCTTTAAGGTTATCCGCCCAAAAATCCTGTTCTTCCGAGAGTTTAACTAAGTCATCTAATTCTTTGCCGGCTTCAACTAGCTTCAGTTTTTTAGATAACGCCAGATATTCTTTTTCTAGCTCATCGAGTTTGTTATTTGCCATAGTTTAATCCTACCAGAGGACAGATAGTTGTTTATATAGATCATCAACTATATCACTGCCGCAGTTACCTAGTACGCCGAGGAGCCAAAGCTTTTCATCAAACATCATGTTAGCTACTTTTACCATGTCTTCTTTACTAACAGACTTTATTCTTTCTGGGATACGGTAATAGTCTTCTATAACACCGTCAAAAAAGTAACGGTTACTGTAACCATTGGCGGTCGCACCAACGGTTTGGGCAGATCTTTGGAAACGGCCTAAAGAATACTGCTTGGTAGCATCAATATCATCTTGATTTAAATCATCCCGGCAAACTTTAGACAGTTCACTAATGAAGATATCGGCCAGCGCCTTGGAATTCTTTTCAGATACTTGGGCGCCAAACCACCAGTTTGAGGCGTCTTTTGTCTGAGATAAACCAGAGTTCATGTCATAGACCAATCCCCGCTCTCTAGCCGTACCTAAGACTTTAGAATAAAGAGTTTCTGTTAAGTACGTGTTCAGCAGATTAAGGGCATCGGCTTCTGAATCAGAAAGACGGTTGTGTTTAAAGGTATCGATGTAAAAATATAAGTTTTCGACAGTATGATTATGGATATATAAAGGCTTTTTAAGCAGTTTGGGTTTTTCTACTGGCAAGGCAAATCGTTTTTCGCCTTTTGGCAGTTCTATACTACTAAGACAAGAAATTAAGGCCTTCATTCTTGCCGGCGTAAAGTTACCAGCCATAACAAAGCGCATATTGGTTGTGAAGTGGGTTTTACGGTGGTGCTCTCTAACGTCTTCAACGGTTACATTTTTCATCAGTTTAAGTCTTTCGGCATCAGTTTTGGCAATAAAACCAATTGCCTGCCTCATCTCAAGCGATAGCCTTCTAAAGTGATTGTTGGCCCGGGCCGTCATTTCTTCCTGAACATTGCCAAACTCTGCTTTAAATTCGTCCTCTAAGAACAAGGGTTTAGTAATAGCTATTAGAAGAAGGTTTAAGACCCTTAGCCATTCAAACTCAGCACATTCAGCTTCATAGATAATGTCGTAAACTCCGGTTGATGCATTTGAATATGCTCCGTTCTTTTCTAGTTCAGCATGGAAATCCCGGGCTTTTGGGATAAGCTCATTGGCTCCCAGCAGTACATGCTCCATAAGATGCGGCACTTCCCATTTGTCTTCCTTAACTAAATATTCACCAGCCCGAAAGTTAATGTCATAAGTCATAACCAGAGCATCAGGAATATGAATAATTAAACCTTTGGCGCCATTTTTGAGTTTTACCTCTCTGACGGTATGCTTCATTTATTTATGTCGCCTTTTTTTAGCTGCTGTCTTTCTTTGGCGTTCGCTTTTACGGGCTTTTTTAATGTTATCGGGTTGTTTTTTCTTTGGTATTTGAGTAGGTTTAGCAAAATCTTTCTCTTCAAATTCTTTCTCGTTTTCAATAATCTGACCAGCGTTTTCGACTGAGCTTCTAGCAGCAATTGTTAGTTCTGTTTCCATCGCTCTATCTACCTGTTCCTGGGTCAATGGCTCGGCATGGAACAATGCCCTAAGTACGTCATGCCTTAAGCTGTTTTGCATAGCATCAAATAACAACTGGCCTCTTCGTCTATATTCAACTAACGGATCCTGCTGACCGACGCCCATCCAGTGAATACCTTCTCTTAAGTGGTCCATGTTCTCCAGGTGCTGCATCCAAAGATTGTCTAGCACCTGCAGATAGACCTCTCTTTCTACCTTACGCATTACTTCGAGAGTAAAAGCTTGCTCCCGAGCAGCATAGAGTTCCTTAGCTTCTGCTTTAAAAACGTCAATAAACTTTGATGCATCGGCGTCAAATAGGCGATCTAAGGTAGGTTCATCAAAGGGAAATATTTCAGTTATGATGTCTTCGAACTGGTCGGTTGTTACTTCCGGTGATTTTGCCAGCAGTGTGATTTGTTCATCTATAAATATTTTTATTCGTTTAGATATATCCTCGGCTTTTAGAATCTCACGGCGCATGGCATATGTTGCCCGGCGATGGCGGTTCATAACATCATCGTATTGAACGACGTTTTTACGCTGATCAAAATGGAAGCCTTCAACCTTTTTCTGGGCACCTTCTAAAGACTTTGAGATGATCCGGTTCTCAATAGGAGTTTCATCGTCGACTTTCATCCTCTCCATAACAGCTGCTATTCTATCGCCGCCGAAGACCCTCATAAGCTCGTCTTCCGTGCTGACGAAGAACTGGGTCGTACCCGGATCCCCCTGACGGCCCGATCTGCCTCTCAGCTGGTTGTCTATTCGTCTCGATTCATGTCTTTCACTGCCTAAAACAAACAGCCCGCCTAGTTCTGTCCTAACTTCTTCGTCTAAGACTATATCCGTACCTCGACCGGCAATGTTTGTAGCCAGGGTGACCGCGCCTTTTTGGCCGGCTTTAGCGATTGTGGCTGCTTCCCTTTCATTGTTTTTGGCATTTAGAACTTGGTGGGGAACACCTGCTTTTAATAGCAAACTGCCTAGAAGTTCATTTTTTTCAATAGATGCAGTTCCCAGTAACACCGGCTGACCTTTGGTGTGGAGCTTCTTAACCTCCTTAATTACGGCATTAAATTTGCCCATTTCTGATCGGTAGATTCTATCCGGACGGTCGGTTCTAATAATTGGTTTGTTGGATGGTATTTCAATAACTTCCAGTTTATATATCTGGTGGAATTCTTCTGCTTCAGTTGAAGCAGTACCAGTCATACCAGATAGTTTGTCGTACAATCGGAAATAGTTCTGGAATGAGATAGTTGCTAGCGTCATGCTTTCCTGCTGGACTTCAACATCTTCCTTGGCTTCGATCGCCTGGTGAAGACCTTCGTTATATCTTCTTCCAGGCAGCAGCCTTCCGGTAAACTCATCGACAATAACTACTTCGCCGTCCTTTGTTACCACGTAGTCTTTGTCACGGTGAAACAAAGCATGGGCCTTTAAAGCCTGCTGCAAGTGGTAAATTGTTCGTATGTTTTCTGAGCCGTATAGATTTTCAAGGCCTAATATCTTTTGAACTTTTTCTATGCCTTTATCTGTTAGAATAACTGTTTTTCGCTTTTCGTCAGTTTCATAGTGCTCGTCTTTTTTTAGCTGTCTGACAACTTTAGCAAACTGGCTGTAGGCCGAGCCACTGGTAGCACTCGGGGCACTAATGATAAGAGGCGTTCTGGCTTCATCTATTAAAATTGAGTCGACCTCGTCAACGATGGCAAAGTTAAGATCTCGCTGCCTTAATTGGTCTACTTCTCTGACCATATTGTCTCTTAGGTAATCGAAGCCAAATTCATTGTTGGTACCGTAAGTTATATCGGCGTTATATGCTTCCTGCCTGGTAGCCGGCTTTAAGTGCCTGAATCTTTCATCATCATGCTCTTTATTAGAATAGTCTGGATCATAAATAAAGCTTTGGTCGGCAATTATTACGGCAGTAGACATACCAAGGAAGTTATAGATCTGGCCCATCCAGCCGGCATCTCTTTGGGCTAGAAAATCGTTGACGGTAACAATGTGTACTCCCTTTTCGCTGAGAGCGTTGAGATAAACCGGCATTGTGGCAACTAAGGTCTTGCCTTCACCAGTCTTCATTTCGGCAACACTGCCTTCATGAAGAGCGATGCCGCCAATAAGCTGGACATCGAAATGTCTTTGGCCTAAAGTCCTGGTAGCCACTTCTCTGACAAGTGCAAAAGCATCGGGTAAAATACCATCCAGTGATTCGTCCTTTAGTCTTTTCTTTAATATGTCCGTTTGAGCTTTAAGCTGGCTATCTGTCATTTTTTGATACTTTAAAGACAGGTCATTAATCGCTACCATTTTCTTTCTAAGACGTTTCAGGGTTCTAGCCTGGGGATCACCAAGAATTTTCTTAACGACAATATTCATCTCAAGCTTATAACTTCCATTTTTCCCCGGTTAAAGTCTCCGGATGTTCTATTGCTAAATATTATACCTGCTTATACTGATTTTTAAGCAGCTTTTTTACCAAATCTAAAGGTCAAGTGACGGATTAATTTGGCTGTGTCGTGTTTCTCTTTGTATTTCTCAATCTGACTTTTTAATTTAACTTCGACAATATCTATGGCGGCAAATATATTAACAGTTGATTCTTCAATGTTTATAGTCTCTTTAGGCAGATGCAGTAATACTTCACAGGCGTACTGATTATTTTTTGGTTGTGCGGACTTTATATAGACTTCCATTTGAGCTGATTCCCGGGATTTTTTAGGCAGATATTTATCTACTTGGCCGAGTTTTTTAACGACATACCTGCGGATATTTTCATCGACAGTCATATGAATGCCTTCAATATCTAGTTTTTCAATCATAACTTCATTTGCTCCTGTTTATTAAATGACTGTGCCGTTGCCCATGTACTTTTGTAAGACTTTCGGTATGTTAACGTGGCCGTCTTCCGTCTGATTATTCTCTAGTATAGCAATAAGTATTCGGCTTAGGGCAAACGCCGTGGCGTCGTTGGTATGGACTAGCTCAATTCCACCATCAGCTCGTTTAAGCCTGGTTTTTAGTCTTCTGGTTTGGAAATCAGTTATGTAATCTGCCGAGTGAGTTTCGCGGTACTTATCCTGACCTGGAAACCAGGTATTAATATCTACGCCGCGAGCATTAGGAAAGCCAATATCGGCCGTGCATTTTAGCAAAACTTGGTATGGAAGTTCCAGCTGGGCCATTAGGTACTCCTCTATAGCAATAAGGAAGAGGTGTTCGTTAAATGAGGTTTCCGGCGTTGAAAAGACTTCCATCTCCAGTTTATCGAACTGGTGGGTTCTAAACATTCCCTCCATGTCCTTACCATAACTGCCTGCCTCCCTTCTAAATGAAGTGCTATAGCCAACATATCTAATAGGCAGTTCACTTTCAGGGATAATTTCATTAGCGTACATCGTACATAAACTGTGCTCAGCCGATGCATTGAGCCATAGGTCATCGTGCTCAATCTTATATGTCATTTCCTCAGCATTTAATCTGGCCGAAGCTTCATAGACATCTGTATTAATCAGAGCTGGCGGTATTACCGGCACAAATGTTTTAGGATTTAAATCTAAATTATTATCTGCCAGTATTTTCTTAATTACCTCTTGGTCACCTAAAGTGTCCAGCACAAACAAGACTATGGCAAACTGCAAGTTGACTAGATCGCCCTTCAGATAAACAAACCGGCTGGCAGCAACTTTTGCTGCCCTAGCGGTGTCCAGCCAGCCTCTGCTTTCAGCAATTTGGGCGTGATTTTTAGGTTTAAATTTAAAGACTGGCTTTTGACCAACTTCTTTGGCAACCTGGTTTTCGGCTTCACTAGATCCGACCGGCACATCGTCAGTTGGCATATTCGGAACTTGCCTTAAGTACTTCTCAAGATTAAGTTCTGTATCGGTTAACTTATGCTCCTTCTCTTGTAACTTGTCCTTTATTTGTTTGCCACGTCCTAAAACTTCATCAGTTGGTTTCTGGCCTTTCGATTCACTAGCTAGTTTATTTCTTTGCCGCCGCAATTCTTCTACTTCAGCCAATATTTCTTTTCGCTCTTTATCGAAACGAAGAATAGACTCAACGTCTACTTCGTAGCCTTTTTCTTTGGCCTTTAATGCGACCCGTTCTTTGTTGTCCCTAATTAGCTGTATGTCTATCATTGTTTGAATTATATATTATTTAGACTTTAAGGCATTAACTGTCAGCTCAGTCCGCTTTTTAGCATAATCACAATAATCACAAACACCGCCCATGGCAGCTACGCCAACTTCTGGCATATCCCCTTCCAAACACCTTTTCATTTTCTTTATGGTCGGCTCTACCCAGGAAGCATCACCCTCGTATTGAATCAACTTAGTATTAAACTCCAGGCGGTCATTAAAACCGTCAAGCTCCAACCGGCCATTGGTATAGATAAACACAGCCGTGTTGCTGACCTTAAAGTCATTTTGGCGGAGCAGCCACTGATAAACTTCAACTTGTCTTTTGTAGCTTGACTGCCACTCTGCGTCCAGTGAAACTTCGCTGTTCTTGGCTGTAGCTTTGTAGTCGACAACGATTAACTCACCATCTTCTTTTACCCAGACGTCGTCAATGGCACCAAAAACATACAAATTTGTTGGTTTATGCAAGATGCCTACGCCAACAAAATTCTCCCGCCATTTATCTAGATCTTCATGCATAAATGGGACAGCTTTTATCTGGTTGTCGAGCATTATGGGATGCGGTTTAGCTAGCTTCCGGTAGGCATCAAACTCTTTTTTTAAGAGTTCATCGACTGCCTTATTCAAACTAAAGGGCGGCCCGTTTGGTCTTTTAATTTTGAGCCTGGCGTCCAGCCAAAAACAGCGCGGGCATTGCATAAACAGCTCGATTTTAGAACGGCTGATTTTAAACTGGGTTTTTTGCCCTGGTGTATAAGCACTCGAGCTTCTATAGTTGTCTGACATCTAAATATATTGTAGCAGGTTAGCTTATCTGGCTTCCCAGGACTCTAGTACCTTAAGCAGCTCGGGTCTTGTCCGGACAACAACCATCGGCTTGTCTTTGACTAACCTATCCGGGTCGTTAAAGCCCCAAGCAACCGATATTACCTTCATGTTAACTTTATTAGCAGCTTCAATATCTCTGACTTCGTCACCGACATAGACGGCGTCTTCGGTCTTAATGTCATTCTTTTTTAAAATCTTAGTTAGTGCCGCTGATTTATTAAGCAGCCCCACACCGCCGTAAACAGCTTGAAAATATTCGCTAAAACCAGACTTGGTTAAAAAGCTGTTAATATTTGATGTGCTGTTAGTGCTCATTATATACATCTTAAAACCTCGTTTATGTAAGCTGCTTAATACTTCACCCATACCTTCATATGGTTTAATTTCATCTAGTCTTTTGGTCATTTGTTTCCGGCCGCGCATTAATAAGATGGGCCATCTGTGTTTAGCTATACCTAGTCTTGCCGTGGCATCAACTATATTTTCGTGCTTAAGTTCTTCCGTAATAATAGGGTCAAGCAAAGACGGATGACCGGTTAGGTTATGGCTTATTTCAATAAATAGCTTAAATGTGTCGGCAATAGTGCCATCAAAATCAAAAATTATATATTTCACTAATGCTCCAAGGCCTTAATTGCCGGATGATCAAGCCCATAGTAATGGGCAATCTCATGCCACAGCGTGTGCCTTATTTGTTCCTTTAGTTCGTCGAGGCTGCTAGCATTAGATTCAATTGGCAGCTTGAATAAAGTAATTTTATCTGGCAGTGTTTTTTGAACACCTTGCCTCTGGCTTAGGGGCACCCCCTCGTACAGTCCGAGGAGTGTTTCTCTCTCGTGCAGATTAAGTTTTTGCCTTTGTTCAGGCGCAGGAAAATCTTCAACAATGAGGGCTACATTTTTCAAATTGTCAACGTGTTCTTTGGGTAGCTTAGTCAGCGCTTCATTAATGTAATCATGAAATTGTTCGTTACTAACTCTAAACATTTTTCTTAAAGATCTCAGGATAAATGCTTTTAGTGACTTCATCAATCCCTTCTCTTAGCTGCGGGAAAGGCACACCCTCTCTAGCCGTAACACCTTCTAGTACCCAGAAGAATCTCTCGCTGTATCCCCAGCCGCAGGTAGGAGGCATGCCGTATTCAAGCATTTCAACAAAGTCAATATCCAGCATCTGGGCTTCCCTGTCTCCTTCATCTCTAAGCTTTTGCTGCTCCATGAATCTGTTTAGCTGGTCAACGGGGTCATTGAGCTCAGAATAACCGTTACCCATTTCGGTGCCGGCAATAATCGGATGGAAACGCTGCGAAATTCTCGGATCGTTAGGATCTTTTTTTGCTAATGGGGATATGACAACCGGCTCATGAATCAGCCAAAACGGTCCGGCAGATTTTTGCCTGAATATCTTCCAGACGTTGTCCATGGCTCTGATCACACCCACTTCGCCGTCAAGTTCTACCTTATTATCGGCCAGTATTTTCTTAAGCTGGTCTAGATTTGGATTAAACACGTCAACGTTATAGTTCTCCCGCATAATGTCGTCATACTTCTGAATGGGCCAAGGCTGGTCTAAGTTAATATCAAAATTACCAATTTTAAACTGCAAAGTCCCCCAGGTACGAGAAGTAACCTGCTTCATCATATCTTCGTAGAATTTCATGCCGCCTTCATAGTCTTGGTAGGCAGTATAGCTTTCAAAGGCAACGTGTTCAGGTAAATGTTCGTCCGAATAATTCTCGTTCCTAAATCTTGGTCCAATGTCATAAACCTTTTCAAAGCCGGCACCAATTAACCTCTTAAGCGGCAATTCGTGACTAATTCTTAGGTAGAAATCTTGGTCCAAAGAATCCATATGGGTAACAAACGGATTGGCATCTGCTCCGCCAGTTGCATGCTCGAGAACCGGAGTATTAATTTCAATAAAGCCGTGTTCATTCATATAGTCCCGGGTAGCTTGCCAGAACTTGCTTCGTCTAATAAAACGATCGCGGACATCAAGATTAACGTTCATGTCAACATAACGGCGTCTTAGCCTTTCTTCTTTGTTGACAAAGCCATCCTGTTTGGCCGGCAGCGGTCTTAAAGACTTAGAAAGAATCCGAAGTGTCTTAACGTCAACTGAAATTTCATCAGTCTTAGTTTTAATAACTGTGCCCTCAACCTCAATAAAATCGCCATTATCAAGCAAGTTGAGTTCTTTAAAGCCTAAGCGGCTGGGATCAGAAGCTACGTCTAGGTTCTCAACTTTATTAGCTTCTAAAAACAACTGTAAACGGCCGCTTTGGTCCCTGATTACCAGAAAAGCGATCGAGCCAAACTTCCGGATATTTTCAATCCGGCCCACGACGCTAACTTGTTGACCGTTTAGTTTCTCGAAATCTTTGGTTATATCTGAAAGAGTAATTGTCCTATTAGCTTTTGACGGATAGGGATCAATGCCCAGTTTTTTGAGTTCTTCAAGTTTTCTAAGACGTTCGTCTCTTAATTCTTTAAGTGTTGCCATTAGCTTTCAGTATAGCTTAAGAAACCGGACTTCAAGAAATATCTACAATTTTATATCTAGTCACTTCGTTAGATGTCTTTATCTCAACACAATCACCAACTTTTTTACCGAGTAGTGCTGAACCAATTGGCGATTCATCAGATATCTTGCCGGATAGTGGATCAGCTTCAACCGTACCTACAACTTGGAATTCTTGGGACGATCCATTTTTTAGTTTTACTTTTGAACCTAGCTGGACTTTACTGTCGCCGCGGGGTTTCTTAATGATCTCAACGTTTTGTAATATGCCTTCAATTTCGCTGATTCTGGTTTCATTCCTGTCCTGCTCAACACGGGCAGCTTGGTACTCGGCATTTTCAGCAAGATCACCAAGTTCACGGGCAGTTTTAATAGCCTCAGCAATTTCTGCACGCTTAGCAATTAAGCTATTCAGTTCGATTTTTAATTCTTCGACGCCTTCTTTGGTCAATCGGTACAATTTCTTCATCAGGTCCTCCTTTTTAGTAAACCTGCTTTTTAGATAATTGGATAATATATCACCTTGTTGATTGTTTATCTAGCTAGCAGCTTACATTTTCAAATAACTTATCTATAATTACCTAGATAATTGACTATCTAATAGAGTACACCAAACACCTATCTTGCCTTACATATTATACTTGGTTATACTAAAAATAATAGCGATGAAGGGGTCTCCCGCCCTGGAGCTGGCCGTGAATAGCGGTTCGGTTATCTCACCGTCACATGAGAAGGGTCGTTTTAGACCTAACAAGGCTTTAAGTAGCAATACTAAGGCGAAGGCAAGATGGTACCACGAGACGTCTCGTTCTTGCTAAACCAGTCTATATGGTTTGGCGAAGGACGAGTTTTTTAATTTGGAGGCATATGTGAGGTTATCTAAAGCTTTCGGCAGACCATCAAAAACAGAAGGCACTGATCTATCTATTATTTCCCACAAACTGTTAGTGCAAGCCGGCTTTATCAGGGAGTCTACTGCCGGCCGATACTATATTCTTCCCTTAGGCTGGCGAATTCATGAGAATATCGCGGACGTCATTAGAAAACATATGAACAAAATTGGCAGCCAAGAGTTAATGCTGCCGGTACTGCATCCAATTGAACTATGGCAAGAAACAAACAGGACTGTCTCGGTCGGTTTTGAGCTGCAAAGAATTAAAGATCGCCGTGGGGCAGAGTTTGCTCTTGGCGGTACAGCTGAAGAAATGGCTGTAGATCTGGTTCGTAAATTTAATATTAGCTACCGGGACCTCCCCTTTACTATTTACCAGTTTTCAATGAAGTTTAGAGATGAAATTAGAGCCCGCGGAGGTCTGCTTAGACTTCGAGAGTTTGTTATGAAAGATGCTTATAGCTTTGGCAACGAAGAGCAATTTAAACAAACTTACAAAGAAATGGCTGATGCATATACTGCCCTGTTTAAAGAGTTAGGGCTTTCTACGACCATGGTTGAAGCCGACAATGGATACATTGGCGGTGAATACTGCCATGAGTTTATTGTTGAAAGCGAGATTGGTGAAAGCCGCTACTTCACTACAGCAGACGACAAGTATGCCGCCCATGAAGATGTCGCTAAATTTGTTAAGTATAAAGATGATAGTGACGAGGAGCTAAAACCGAAAGAGGATGTTTTAGGTGAAGGAATTATTGGTGCCAATAAACTTGCCGAATTCTTAAATATCCCTGTTGAAAAAACAACTAAAACTATACTTTTTGAAAATGATGAGGGTCAAATTGTAGCGGCCGCCGTTAACGGCATCTATGATATTAACTTAACAAAACTTCAGCACATTGCAGGTGACTCGCCGCTGAAACTAGCTAGTCCAGAGACAGTTAAAAAGACTACTGGAGCTGAGATAGGCTACGTAGGCTTTTTGAATTTGCCTAAGGGAATAAAAGTTTATCTAGACGACTCACTAAAGGATCGCCGTAACTTTGAAGTTGGCGCCAACAAAACTAATTACCACACAATAAACGTAAACTTTGGCCGGGACTTCCCAGAACCAGATAAGTTTTATGACATCGCTATGGCCCGTCCGGGTGATCAGGCACCAGATAATGCCGGCGAACTAATTGAGAAACGGGGCATAGAGGTAGGCAATATCTTCCAGCTAGGCTATCACTATACTGACCTGATGGAAGGTGCTGAATATACAGATGCTGACGGCCAGATAAAGAAGTATTATATGGGTTGTTATGGAATTGGTATTGCCAGAACGCTAGCAGCTATCGTTGAAGCACATCATGATGATAAGGGCATCATTTGGCCCGACGCCGTCGCACCAGCTAAAGTCCATCTGGTTAGAATCGGTGCCGAGGAAAATACCGTCAAGGCAGCTGACAGTCTTTATGAAGAGTTAAAAAGCACTAATATCGATACGCTCTATGATGACCGTGAAGAAAGTGCCGGAGTTAAATTTGCTGATGCAGATTTAATTGGCTGCCCCATGAGACTGACTGTCAGTCCCAGGACTTTAGAAAGTCAAGGTGTTGAATTAAAACATAGAAATGAAGAAAAAAGTGAAAACGTCCCTATTAGCGAAGTGGTCGCTAGGCTAAGTTAGATATGTATTGCCAGTAGCGGCGCTAAGTATAGGACAAAATAGGCCACACCATTTTTTATGCCATGGAGAGTCATACCTGACCATAGTCCGCCTGTTTTCTCCCTTAGATAGATTAAGATAATAGATAAAATAAAGGTGTCTATAAATCCAATCCAAAGCAGTCCGGCTGTCCCCTCAGGCAAATGAGCGGTGGCAAAAATTACACTTGTAACAATAGCAGCGGCAATTTGGGGCAGTCCTTTCTTAAGACTGGAATACAAGAAACCTCTGACTAGAATCTCTTCAGCAATTGGCGGCAGTATTACCAGGCTGATAAACGTGACTATTAACTGGGCCGCGCCGTGGACACTGCCAAAACCAACGTTCTGGGTTTCTGACAATCTGAGCCCCTTAACAAAGCTAGATAGGATAGCGACAGCAATAATATAAAGAAGGTAATAAACGGGGACAGCCAGCAGAGCATATAACGGGTCCCGAAGATGCGGTCTTCTAAGCCCAATAACCTTTTTATCTACCTTAAACCATTTAAGAAGCTGAAGTACAGCTAAAACTGTGAAGGCCTCAACTATAAATACGTAAAAGAACTGGGCGTACGTTGAGTTATTAAGCCAGCTGGAGGATTTAGCGGCAGACCAGTGCCTTAAGATAGGATAAATTAAAACAACTAGACCAACAATTTGCGAGAAAACATAGATTGCTAGAACAAGTAGGACGCCGATCCAGGGGTTCCACTTAACTCCTGATGCCCTCTGACTTGTTTCTTCAGCTTCGTTAACTGGCTTAGCACTATCCTTATCCTTAACCATTAAAAGAACCTTTTAATGTCCACGTATGAGATTAGTGCTATTAAGAAGAAAAGAACTAACATCCCGACGGCATTAATAAGTTCTTCTGTGTTGGCGTTCATAGGATGTTTTAGACCATGGGCAATAAGCGTCAGCCATAGCCTGCCGCCATCAAGAGCCGGTATGGGCAATATGTTCATAATGGCCAGAGTTAAAGAGATTAGGGCAATAATAAATATCATAAAGCTAAATCCGACTGAACTGCTGTCTCTAAGTATTACAACCAAACCAATTGGTCCGACTATTTGGCTGCTGGCTGAGGTTTGGGCATTCTTTCTCGCAGCATTATTATGCGTTGCTGCCCCAGCTATAATTCCGCCTAGTCCATGGATAGCATGACCCAGCCCCTGATAGGACAGGACAACTATCTGTTTAGTCAGACCTAGGGCAACAATTGGCGAAGCCCAAGTATATCTGATTAAACTAACTCCGCTGCTGTAGCTGCCGGTAGCTACACCTAGATAAATCTTATCTTTGCTTGAATTAGCCTGGGCTGCCGTATTTATGGTGGTTGTCGTTACGTAATCTTTACCATCTCTGCTGTAATCGATTAATACCTTTTGGCCGGCAAACTCTTTAGTTACTTTTTGAAGTGACGAAGCAGAGCTAATTTTAACAAGATTGTTCTTTGGACCTAGGGCAATAATATTTTCACCCGCTTTTAGACCTGCCCTAGCCGCTGGCGTTCCGCTTAACACCTCACCGATTTGGACTATCGTTGTCGCCTTTTTGATAACATGGCCGTTGCTACTAACCGTAAACTGGTTGGGAATAATTTGCGGCAAGCCAATTAAAGCTAAAATTATAAGCAGAACGAAGCCCGTGATTAGGTTGCTAATTACACCGGCTGCCATAATTTTAGTTTTAACCCATAGAGTTGCTGCCCCGTAACTACCAGGTTCCATGTCACTGTCATGCTCGCCTTTAAGCTTTACGTAGCCGCCTAAAGGTATAGTGTTAAACCTAAACAGCCAACCATTCTTTGTCTTTCTTTTATAAATAGTCGGGCCAAAGAAAATGGCAAATTCCTCAACTGCAACATCATTTCTTCTGGCAGCCATAAAATGGCCAAACTCGTGGACAACAATTAACCCGATGATCAGCACTACCCCGATGATTAAAACTAGAACCGCCATTTTACCCTAGTTAACTCCCTTGCAATAAGTTAGTATTGCTTTTTGTTGTGGATTTAAAAATAATTATATCAACAATAACTCCTGCTTACTAAATTAGAACTGATAGAAATAAACTTTTCTTAATCTCTTAAAGGGTAAGTATTTCTTTTTCTTTGTTTTTAGCATTTTCTTCGACGGCTTTTCTCTGTTCGCTAACCAGCTCTTCAATAGACTTTGCCAGTCTTTTAGACTCATCTTCGCCGATAGTTTTGTCTTTTTTAAGCTTATCAATGGCATCAAGTGCGTCATGTCGGGTAGAGCGCATTTTAACCAAGCAGTCTTCAACGTGGCCATTTATCTGCTTAGTCATTTCCAGCCTTCTCTCTTCAGTCAAGGGCGGGATTGGTAGTCTGATAACCCTACCGTCATCACTGGGATTTAGGCCGAGTGATGGGTTATTTCTTATTGCTTCAGATATTGCTGCTATATTGCTGGGGTCAAACGGGGTAAGCTGAAGCATCTGGGCTCCAACGGCAACTACATTCGCCACCTGTTTTAACGGCATTGGTGTGCCGTAAGCCTCAACCATAACGCCGTCAAGCATAGCGGCATTAGCTCGTCCGGTTCGGATAGACTTTAGGTCGGTTGCGAATCTATCAAAAGCTTCTTTCAGTTTTGAGGCCGTGTCACTAATAACCTTATTGCCGTCCATACAGACAATTCTATCACCAAGTAGGTTAATTGACCTCGCCTAAAGCCAGACGGCTGAACCTTCTGACAACGATGTTCTCACCTAGCTTGGCACCGTGTTGTTTAACATATTCACCGACAGTAATATTTGGGTCCTTAACAAATGGCTGGTCAAGCAGGCATCGTTCCTCGAAGTATTTAGTAAGTTGGCCGGCAACAATTTTATCTACCATATTAGCTGGTTTGCCTTCAGCTTTGGCCTTTTTCTTAAACTCAGACTCAACCCGCTTCTTTTCCGTTTCTGGAATGTCACTCTGGCTAACATATTCCGGGTTTGAAGCGGTAATATGCATGGCTATGTCTTTTACCAAATTAGTAAAGATTTCATTTCGAGCCACAAAGTCAGTTTCACAGTTTACTTCTACTAATACGCCGATGCGGTTATCGTGAAGATAACAGCCAATAACGCCTTCACGGGCTTCTCTTTCGCTTCTTTTTTCGGCTTTAGTCAGTCCCTTTTCGCGCATAGCTTTTAAGGCTTTGTTGAAATCGCCTGACGATTCTTCAAGAGCAGCTTTAGCATCGGTTAGACCGACACCGGTTAGATCTTTGAGTCTTTTAACTTCGTTAATATCTGCAGACATTTTTTCCTCCGCTAATTAATTTCTGGTTTAACTTCTGGCTTGGCTTTTGATCGGCCAGCTTCAATACTTGCTTTAATGTAATCAGCTATTAACTGGATGGTTTTAATAGCGTCATCGTTAGCCGGAACGGGATAATCGATAACAGAAGGATCAGAATTTGTATCAGTAATAGCTATAACAGGTATGCCTAGCTTGTTGGCTTCCTTAACAGCAATGTTGTCATGAATAGTATCAACCACAAAGACTGCTCCGGGGTGTCCGTTAAGTTCCTTAACACCGCCAAAGGCAGTATTTAAGCTATCTATTTCTTCCTGGAATCTTTGGACTTCCAATTTGTTATATTTATTGGCTAGTTCACCGCTGGCCATACGGGCTTCAAGGTCCTTTAAGTGCTTAACCCGGCTGCCAATAGTTGCCCAATTGGTTAAAGTACCGCCAAGCCAACGCTCAGTAACATAAGGCATCTTAGTTTCGTCTGCTAAGTTTTTAATAATGTCCTTAGCTTGCCTCTTTGTGCCGACAAACAAAATCTGCTTGTTTTCTGAGGCCAGTCTGGAAACAAAATCTAAAGCCCGTTCTAAACAAAGGGCCGTTTTATTTAGATCAATAACGTGTATACCACCCCTTTTAGAGTGGATGTATTGGGCCATTTTAGGATGCCAACGACTGGTTCTATGGCCAAAATGGGCTCCGGCCTCAAACAGCTTCTTAACATCTACTTCATTGGTTGTAGCCATAACTTTTCCTTCCTCTTCAACTGGGTGCTCCTATTTTCAAGGAGAGGAATGTACCCCAGCCTGATTAATTTTATTCCTTATATCTTACCTTATTTAAGCTAATCTGTCCAACAAATTGCCGGCCAGTTTTGGCCTGCCTTTTTCAAAGGTGTTGACCAGAGAGGCCACCTCATATATACTAATGGGCCTATGAAGAAGGATATTCACCCCGACAATTACCGTCTGGTTGTATTTAAGGATTTAAATAACGACTCGATATATATTACCCGTTCAACAGCTCCTGCTGATGAAACTATTGAGATCGAAGGCACAACTTATCCGCTTATAAAGGTTCACATCTCCAGTAGTTCTCACCCCTTCTTTACTGGTGAAGAACGAATCATGGACATTGAAGGAAGAGTAGATAAATTTAAAGCGCGGGCAGCTGCCGGTACAGCCGCTAGAGAAAAGCGGGCAAACGCAGTTACTAAGCAGGCAAAACGAAAAGCTAAAAAAGTTGCTAAAGAAACCGAAGAGTCTTAAGCACTCTTAATCTTCCGGGAAGCGGTTAGCATATAATGAGATATTATGAATAGCCAGGAAGCAAAATTTAGAGAAGAACTTGCCGACTTAGAACTTAAGATGACAGACAGCGGCGTTTATGCCCTGCCGGAATATCCCAAGTTAGCTAAACGCTACACCGAACTTAAAGAACTAGTTGGCCTTTTCGACAGCTCAAACGAATTAAAACGCCAGCTTGAAGCAGCCGAAGAATTAAAAATTCATACCAAAGAAACTGACTTAATAGAGCTTGCCGGGCAAGAAATTGAAGGTTTAACAGATAAAATTGGTAAACTTGAAGAAGATATAAAAGAACGTCTTAAGGTTGATGATCCGAATAACGCCCGCAATGTGATTATTGAAATTCGGGCAGCTGCCGGCGGAGATGAAGCCAGTTTGTTCGCCGGCGACCTATTTAGAATGTATTGTCGCTGGGCAGAAATCCACGGATATAAGTATGAGCTATTAAGTGAAAATCCGAATGAAGTCGGAGGCTTTAAAGAAATAATATTTGCCGTTAACGGACATGACGCATATAAGAACTTAAAATTTGAAGGTGGTGTACACCGTGTTCAGCGAGTACCCGTTACCGAAAGCCAGGGGCGTATACACACTTCTACAGTAACCGTTGCAGTATTACCTGAGGCTGAAGAAACTGATGTTGAGATAAACCCTAATGATCTTAGGATTGATGTATTTAGGTCAAGTGGACATGGCGGACAGTCAGTCAACACTACTGATTCAGCAGTGCGGATAACTCACCTGCCAAGCGGTCTAGTTGTTGCTAACCAGGATGAAAAATCCCAAATTAAGAACAAGGCTAAGGCCATGAGCATATTGAGATCTAGGCTGCTTGCCATAAAGATCGAGGAAGAACAAAAAGCTCTTTCTGATGCCCGAATAAAATTAATTGGATCCGGTGATAGAAGTGAAAAGATTCGGACTTATAACTTTCCGCAGGACCGTATTACCGATCATCGGATTGGCTATTCCCGGTCTAATATACCTGCAGCGCTAAATGGTGAAATAGACGATATTATAACTAAGCTTCAAGAAGCTGAGCACCAGTTGATCGAATTTGAATAAATAAATATGTGCATAGCCAGTAATACAGTTGGCGAATATCTAAAATCAGCCACTGACACTCTTAATAAACACTCCGTGCCAACAGCTAGATTAGATGCTTTAATCCTTATGGAGTTCATCTTAGGAATTGATCGGGCTAAGATTTTGGGCAATCCTGATCAAACTATCACTAGGCAACAAATAAATTTGTTCAATCAAGCAATAGCCGAAAGGTCCAAACATATGCCGATTGCATATATTACTCATCGGACTGAGTTTTATGGCCGTACTTTTTATGTAGATAGTAACGTTCTTCAGCCAAGGCCAGAAACAGAAACCATGATCGACCTATTTAAGTCCCTGGTTGATGGAGCGCCTAAATACAGGAAACGTCTCCTGCTAGCTAATGACTTGCATGTAGCCGACGTTGGTACCGGTTCGGGAGCTATAGGCATTACGGCCAAGCTAGAGGTTAAAAACATACAGATAGACCTAATAGACATAGACCTTAAAGCACTAAAAGTAGCTAAAACGAATGTTGTTTTACACACAATACATGCTAATACTATCCTGGCTGACCTTTTACCTAATGATGACAACAGCTATGATATCCTGTTATGCAATCTGCCTTATATACCAGATAACTTCCACATTAATTTAGCTGCCGGTCATGAGCCTCCAATTGCTATTTTTGGTGGCAAAGACGGCCTCGATATTTACCGCAAGCTTTTTAAATTAGTGAGCAATATACAACATAAACCGTTGTATATATTCACCGAGGCGCTTCCATCTTCGCATTTGAAATTAAAGACTCTAGCCGCTATGCATGACTATGTACATATGACCACTGAAGACTTTATCCAGCTGTATAAATTACATGGCTAAGATGATGGTTCGGTACCTAAAGTAGCACTAATTTGTATTGTTTTACCGTTTCGTATAACGGTTAGGCTGATGCTAGTGCCAGGGGTGTACTGATCGATCAGACTGGTCAGGCTATTTTCTTGGTTTATAGGGGTACCATTGACTGCTGTGATTATGTCATTTACTTCAAGTCCAGCGCTTGATGCAGGTGAATTTGGCAGTATTGAGGGCTCAGACGAGTTATTTGAAGGCGCGACGAATGCTCCGTTTTGAACACTAAGATTATATTCATCGGCCACATCAGGGGTCAACGGTATGTATCTTATACCAAGATAAGGCATAGCAAACGTACCATTCTTAAGAACTTGGTTAATTAAACCTTTAACGTCATTGATCGGGATTGAGAAACCAATATTTTGGGCATTGCCGGCAATAGCCGTATTGATACCAATTACTTGGCCATTGAGATTTACTAAAGGACCGCCAGAGTTGCCTTCGTTAATCGCAGCATCAGTTTGAAATAGGTCAACTAGGTTCTCACTGTCGCTAGCAGCCGAGCCTACTCCGCCAGTATCAGCTGTAGCCGTAACGTCGCGACCATAACCGGAGATGATGCCGCTGGTTACTGTGTTTTGAAACTGACCAAGTGCGTTACCGATTGCCACCACTTCATTGCCTATTTGCATTTGGGATGAGTCACCTATAGCCGCCGGGACAATTTTTTGACCTTCTGCATTATTAATTTTCAAGAAAGCAATATCTAGACTATCGGAGGGGTTTGTCCTGCCAATTACACTAACATCCTTAAGCTCGGTGCCATTACTTAAAGTCACACTTACACTGGTTGTTCCCTGCGGAACAACATGACGGTTGGTTAGTATGATGCCGTTAGAAGATATGATTATGCCCGTACCAGCAGCTTGCTCCTCTTCTGGTTGAGAGAAACCAAATAAGCCGAAGCCTTCGGTAGCCGAACTGCCCGAAGCCGCACTGCTACCACTGGTATTAACAGCCACATTAACAGAAACGACGCTTTGACCAACTGTTTTTGCAATATCTGTAATTAACTGGCTGTCGCTTGTTACAATCTGTTTCTGGTTGCTTAATGAAGTACTACCAAGAACAACTGTATTGCCGTTTGATTCTACCCAGCCTCCTAAGAAGCCACTGCCTACAGCTGCCAAGATAAAAGCTAGGACAACTAGCAGCACTCTGGCCTTTTTATTTTCCGGAATTTTAATGTTGGGCTTTCTAATGGTCGGGACTGTAAAAGTCAGGGTCTTGTATTTCCCAGATGATTTAGTAGAGATACTGTTTATTTTGTCATCGTCTTTGCTTTTTCCCGCCATTTTACCCTCCCTTTCAGTCATACGACTTTAGCTCCCCAGTTAGAGAAAGTCAAAACAATTAATACAATTGCGATCATTACAAAAATAAACTGTCTTCTTATGGCCTTACTTAGTCTGTCTTTGTGGTCTAGATAATAAAGGACACATAAGCCATAGCCAAGAGTAGATAACAGGAGGGTTGGCTGGGATAAGAAGCGATAATAGATTAGCCAGTGGGATAACAGCCAAGCTAGTGAAGCGCCGAAGTAAGCCCATATATATGACAGCAGTTTGGCGTATGGCTCATCGAAGCCGTCAAAGAAGTGTCTAGCAGCAAAATAACAAATTAGCCCGGTTAAAAGAGTGAGACCGTACAGAGGGCCTGTTGCCCAGGCTAGGTAAAGAGCCATAAGTCCACATAGCTGGCCAATAAAGGCTTGGGTCGAAACCATCAGGAGACTGCTGGCTGGCTTAATAACTAACAACCATAAACCATAAAGTACAACCCAGATTAACTGATAGCCAATACTAGAGGCATGAACCATGAATATGACAATAGATAAGCCAACAATTATGTCTACAGAGTTGGCTCGAATATTAGCTGGCCAAAATCTAGGTCTTACTGCTACCATACGCCATTTACTTAATAACACCAGACTGAAGGCTAGCTGAACAAAGTTTAGCCGGACCAATATAAAAACTGCTATGGGTAAAAGCACAAGCAATATAGTATGCATGACTTTAGCAAATCCAGCAGTCGGTCTAATCTTGTCAACTAATGGTCTCATGAGCACTTAATATGATAACAAATTAGTGACATAGAGCCTACTTATTCATGATATAGTTTAAAACTATGGATAGTAACTCATCGGATATTAAGGCAGTGCATAAAGACCCAATAATAAAAGATAGGTCCGCCGTTAAAGACGTTCTATGGGTCTTCTTTTTAATGGTATTTCTGTTCGCCGTAGCTATCTTAATGATTAATTTTGTTTTCCGGTCTTACCAGGTTGACGGTGTTAGCATGGAACCAACACTAGAAAACAATGACAAATTAATTATCTGGAAAGTCCCAAGAACATGGGCAGACATAACTGGCCATCCATATATACCAAAGCGTGGTGATATTATTGTTTTCAACGAAAGCGGTTTAGCCAAATTTGGCCAGCAAAATTCCAAACAACTGATAAAAAGGGTTATCGGCTTGCCAGGCGATACGGTTGTCTTAAAAAATGGTGTATATACGATCTATAACAAACAGCACCCGCATGGGTTTGATCCTGACAGAACACTGCCATACGGTAAAAATATACCTTATACTACTGACGATCTAACAGTGAAATTAGGACCGGATCAGCTGTTTGTCTCTGGCGATAACCGGCCTGATTCGCTGGATTCTAGGGCTTTTGGTCCAATTAATGCTAATCAAATTATCGGCCAATTAGTCTTCAGAATCTATCCACTAGATCATATGGGTATCTATTAGTTATTTAATTCGAGCAGAGAAGTATATCTCGTGGTATATTCATATAATATGGATAGGCCAACAAAAAGAGGGTTAGGAAAAGGTTTTGAGGCTTTGTTGCCATTAGACTTTGATAAAAGTATTCTCTTGTCTCCTGAAGACCGGATAGAAAAAATACCCTTAGACAAACTTAAACCGAACCCAGGACAGCCAAGAAGACACTTTGATGAAGTTGCTTTAAATGAGCTTGCTAGCTCCATTAAAAGATATGGTGTCATACAACCACTCCTTGTAACTCCTCAAGATGGCGCTTACGTAATAGTTGCCGGTGAAAGACGCTGGCGTGCGGCCAAAGTAGCTGGGCTTGATTCCGTACCGGCCGTAGTGAGAAAAAGGAAAGAACTAGAACAAATTGAAATCGCACTGATAGAAAACGTCCAAAGGGTTGATCTTACTCCCCTAGAACAAGCCATTAGTATTGAGAAACTGCACGCTCAGTTTAACTTCACCTATGATGACATAGCCAAAAGATTAGGTAAGGCCAGCTCAACCATAATTAATGTGGTAAGGCTGCTAAAATTGCCTGAAAAAGCTAAAGAAGCACTAAATACGAACAAAATGACTGAAGGTCATGCTAGGCAGATACTCGCAATAGCTGAATACCCAGACCAACAAGAATACCTACTACATGCAATAATCCGAAAAAACTGGAATGTTCGTCAGTCAGAACAATTTGTTACCAGTCTTAAGACCGGTATTAAAGAAACTAAGAAAGCATCTGCCAGAACGGCAACCGAAACTAAAGAGACGAAGATGTTATCCAAGAAATTAAACACGATTGTTAGCTTAAAGCGTATGGCCCACGGCGGGCGCCTGGAGATTACATATAAAAATGATGACGATTTAACTAGAATTATTAATCTTTTCTTCTAGTCAGCGTGTTCGATTGATGATTTCCCTGGTTAAAGCTTTATAAGCCTTGGATCCCTTGCTCCGCTTATCATACTCAAAAATTGTTTTACCAAAGCTTGGTGCTTCCGCTAAACGAACATTCCTAGGAATAACCGTTCGAAATACAAGATCGCCAAAATAATTCTCTATCTCAGCCCTTACCTGTCCGCTTAAAGCATTTCTATTGTCATACATAGTCATTAGGACACCTAGAATGGATAAATCTGGGTTAGTTGATTTTTTTACGGCTTGAATGGTATTTAATAACTGGCTTAGCCCCTCTAAGGCATAGTATTCTGTCTGTACTGGAATTATTACAACACTTGCCGCTGTCAGTGCATTGATAGTTAAAAGACCTAATGAAGGCGGGCAATCAATTACAATGTAGTCGTAATTACCATCATCTAGCTTCTCTTTAAGGACATACTCCCGTTTTGGCATGGGTACAAGTTCTACCTCAGCTCCAGAAAGATCGGAGTCGCTCGGCACTAGGTATAAATTTGGGTTGCTTGTCTGAATAGATACATTGGCAAGGTTCACGGTGTCATCAAGTATTAATTGATAAGTGGTAAGCTTAGCAGACTTATTAGTGCCTAGGCCGCTTGTGGTATTCGCCTGAGCATCCAGATCTACTAAGAGCACTCTATAATCCTTTGCCAGCATGGCAGACATACTAATGGCAGTGGTAGTTTTACCTACTCCACCTTTCTGATTAACGATAGCTATGGTAACTCTTTGTGTCATATCTCCTCTCAAGTATAGCGAATAGTTGAGGTATTATCACTAAAAAGTAAAAGACACAGCTTTTTTGGCTGTGTCATCTAAATTTTTAGGGCTTCCCGTTATGGAAAGCCCTGTTTTTATATGATTTTTACCAATTTTTGTTGGCAAGGGTGAGCGCCTATTTTGGTGCAGCCCTATGGTCTTAGTATGCCTCTATGGAATGTGCTGTGCAAGCGTTTTTTGAATAATATTTATACCCACTTTATAGTGTCACTTACGACATTAAAATAGGCATATTTCGTTGTAAATAGTAATTATTGTAGTGATTTTTATCTGGTAACTAAATATAATTTCGAGTGCCTGAGTGGGGCTAGAATTTACAATGTGTAGTATAAATGATAACTAAACTATATTACCGCTATATTTTATCCACAGCCCTAAGCAATTTTAGTGATCTTGATAACACTATGTCTCTGTCGGTGGCCATGAACCGTATGGACTCGTTTCTTCGCTTTGTATCTTATAGAGACTACTTTTTCAGCTTGCTTGTCAGCTTCAATAACCTCTGCGTCAACCTGACCAGCATCAACAATTGGCTTACCAATTGTTACTTTTTGATCTTCTATGACTAGCAGCGGCTTAAAAGTAACAGTCTTACCCGGGTCTTTAAGAAGTTCAACCTCAAATGTCTCACCTTCTGTGACTAGATACTGTTTGCTGCCTGTTGATATTACTGCCTTACTCATAAGTACTATAGATTACCAGATCTGTTGCTATCTGTAAACAGTAATTCTACTTTTGGACTTTGGATATAGCTATTTCAAGTTCCTGGCCGTCTATTTTGATCACCGTAAGATAAGCACCCGCCGCTTGCTCACTGCCCATTAGTAACTTCTTAGCAAGTGTCTCTGCAGTGATTACTTCTTTAAGTTCTTTATCTGATAGAACTTTCTTAAGATCATTGCTGTTAGTATTTAGATTAAGTTCCACCCGATCGTCTACCTCGAGACCGGCATCTTTTCTTGCCTGTTGTATGTTTCGTATAACTTCCCTCATTAAGCCCTCAAGTCTAAGGTTCTCAGTGATCTTAGTATCAATTACAACACTTGTCTGTCCTTCTTTCTCCTTATAGTCTATGGTCTTCACATTAAGCTCATCAGCTATTATTGATGTAAGTTCAGAATCCTCAGGTACGCCACTGATTATGGTCACTTTAGACAGAGGCTGTCTTAATTTAATGCCTTTGGCTGCCCTCTGTCTTAAGCCTTCGTTGATTATTTCCCGGACCCAATCCATATTTTTAATAACTATTTCACTGATCTGTCCTGGTAGTGGCCAATCCAGGAGGTGAACTGATTCACCGCCGGTCAGGTTTATATATAGCTCTTCTGCTAGGAAAGGTGTAAATGGCGCACAAACAAGAGAAAGCTGAACTAAAACGTAGTGAAGTGTTTTATAGGCGTTGTCTTTATCTTCATCGTTATCTGTCTTCCAAAATCTCTTACGGCTTCTTCTGACATACCAATTACTAGCATCATCTAAGAATTTTAAAATAGGCTTTGTGGCACTCGGAATATCATAGGCCTCCATTGAGCTGTCAACCTGTCTACCGAGTTCGTGTACCCGACTTACGATCCATTTGTCTAAGATGTTTGTCAGAGATGGCATTGGATCTTCCGGTAATTCTCCTGCTTTTAGCCCGGAATCCCAACCATCAACAGCAGCGTAGAGCGTGAAGAAGTCATACATATTCCAGATCATTGTAAGTTTTCGGTGGACATCCGACACGTCCTTATCCTGAAGATTAAAATCTTCACCATTTAACAGCGGCGAAGATAAGAATAAGAAACGCAAGGCATCGGCACTGTATTGATCCATTAGTTCATTAGGATCGGTGAAATTGCCATAACTTTTGCTCATTTTCCGGCCGTCATTTCCCGAAATCGTCCCTGTTACGATGACGTTGTTAAAAGACCGGCTATTAAATAAGCCGACGGATATGGCATGGAGATAGTAAAACCAGGCTCTAACTTGCCCAACGTATTCGGCAATAAAGTCGCCTGGAAAATTAGCTTCAAATTTATCAGCATTCTCAAACGGGTAATGCAGCATGGCAAAAGGCATTGAGCCAGATTCAAACCAGCAGTCTAAAACCTTATCTATTCTGGAGTAATGAGTTCCGTCTATCTCAAACTTTATATCATCAACCCAAGGCCTGTGATAGTCCTCCAGTGTGACACCGGAAAGATCTTCTAGTTCTTTATATGAACCAATAATTTTAATCTTTTCGTTGCCGTCCTTATCCTTACCCTTCCAGACAGGCATAGCCGTAGCCCAGAAACGGTCCCGGCTAATATTCCAATCCGGTGCGCTCTCTATCGTGTTTACAAAACGTCTATGCTTTATATGGGCCGGAAACCAGTTAATGCCGGCGTTATTTTCGAGCATCAACTCCCGCTGTTCTTCAATATTGAAAAACCAGCTAGGATGTGCCCGATAAATTAACTTCGTGCCGCATCTATGACAATGAGGGTAGCTGTGCCGGTAATAAAATATGCGCAGTACCTTACCTTCTTCTAAATAAGTCTTGGCTATCTGTTTATCTGCTTCCCAGACTTGCTGACCCTTCCATGGGCTGACTGTCAGAATACCGCTATCGTCAATAACGCTAACGACGGGGAAACCCTCTTTTTTAGCTAAGGCGTAGTCTTCCTCACCGTAAGCAGGTGCCTGGGAGACTATTCCAGTACCCTCCTCCATGGTGACGAAATCGGCAGCAAAGATCTTGTGGGCACTAGGTCCATAATCTTCAAAGAAAGGAACGTAAGATTTTCCGACTAGCTCAATACCCTTAAAATCCCTTATTGTCTCGTACTCAACCGGCTTATTTTTATCATCAACGAGAACATCCTTAAGCAGCTTTTTGGCCATAATGAACTTACCGTCAGCCGTTTTTACTTCACTATAGATAGCGTCCTTATCAACAACCAAGGCTGTATTGGCTAATAGCGTCCATGGTACGGTTGTCCAAACAAGCAGTTCACTGTCTGTGTCTTTAAGCTTAAATCTGGCATAGACAGAAGGATCGGTAATGTCCTGATAGGAATTATCCATAGCTACTTCAGCCTTAGATATAGGCGTAGCATCCCTGATGCAGTACATTAGGACCTTTTCACCCTCATATATCTTGCCCCGTTCATATAGCTCTTTAAAAGCCCACCAGACAGACTCCATATAGTCTTTATCCATAGTCTTATAGGCACCTATAAAGTCTATCCAGCGGCCAATTCTATCGATTATCTCTTCCCATTCGCTCCCAGTCTGAACCATATTGCTATGGCAAGTTCGAATATATTCTTCAAGGCTAATCTTGCTGCCAATATCTCGCCTGTCCTTAATGCCTAGTTTCTGCTCGGTAAATACCTCCGCCGGCAAACCATGACAATCCCATCCCCAAATTCTCTCTACTCTTTTGCCTTTCATCGTCCAATACCTAGGCACGGCATCCTTAACGATACTTGAGAGAAGATTACCCTGATGGGGCACTCCAGTAATAAAAGGCGGGCCGTCATAAAAGACATAAGCGTTGTCATAAGGTCGCATTTCAACAGATTTCTCAAATAGTTTATTGGCCTTCCAATAAACAATTAGGTCTTTCTCGTATTCTATGGGCTTACGCCGGCTATTTTGCTTAAACTTCATGATTTTAAATTAAAAAAGTCATCCTTCCAAATGATCTGCTGGAGTCCGTTCCCGGACGTTACCATCCAGCTTCTTCGTAGGATGACCTAAAAAGCGCTTAATTGTCGGTTATTACGCTAACCCCTGCGGCAGGTTCTACTCGGGCATAATGCTTTTCTTCCTGCTTCCGTGATCAGGTGATTCGTGGTTGATCGCCACTCAAACGGAATCTAGGGGTAATTGTACACTGTTAGCGTTGGACTATCAAAATTATTTAAGCTAGCAGATAGCCCTCCACATCATTAACCCTGGGTAAGTCCATTCCTTCCCAGAGTTTTTGTAACATGCCATCATCTCTTACAACTAAGATTGCTGGGTACCGCGTTATATCGTAGAGCATAGCAATTGAGTTACCGTCCCTGGTGTCTATATTAACAGTCTCTAGTTTAGAAGTTGATCCAGTTGCCTTGTAATTATCTACAAATTCTTCGACTTGCCGGCCATGTTCTGATTGAGGTCTATAAAGCACAATCACTTTCATATTTTTAGGTTATAGATTTGTTCAGATTTGGTCAAGTTAACTTTAACTACAGCCAGTTGTGGAACCGCAGGACAAGCAGACATAGCAATTGCCAGCTCTTTGAGTTTGGTTGCCGCAGTTAAAGCAAAGTGGTGCAGTGCCATCTTTAGCAACTTTAGATGCCTTAGGCTCAGTCGTGATCACCTCTTTCTCGCTAGCTATCTTTGGTTCAGCTGTTTCAGCCTTAAATTCTAACTTTACTTCCTCTTTAATGGGCTCACTGGCTGCGTCTTCGATTAATTTCAGCTGTTTGTCCGGCAGATCCTCCAAGGAAACAAGTCCTAGTTCGAGTTGATCATCAAAACTTAGGTAATCTAGAGACAAGCGCCTCATTATGTAATCAATGATTGAGCTAGCTGTCCTGATTTGGGGATCGTCGGTTATGCCTGATGGCGCAAAGCTTGTTCCCCGGAGTGCTTTAATATAGCGCTTTAGTGGCACACCATACTGCAGACCATTGCTAACACTAATGGCAAACGAATCAGTTAGACCGGACATTGTAGAACCTTGCTTGCTGACATTTACGAACAGTTCACCGGGGGTACCATCCTCATATTCACCAACCGTGAAGTAGCCCTCCAGATCAGATATCTGGAATTTGTAGGTCCGGCTGTTACGAACTTTTGGCAAAGTCCTTCTAACTGCGCCCTTTAGAATTATCTTGCTATCGGCCGCAGATTCTGCTTCCTGGACGTTTTCTGAACCCTCTTTCTTAGCCATGGTTAGAGGCTGAGCAACTTTACAGTTGTCCCGGTAAATAGCGACAGCCTTTAAGCCCATTTTCCAAGACTGAATGTGCATTTCTTCAACATCTTCCACGGTGGCTTCTTCTGGCATGTTAATTGTCTTACTAATAGCACCGGATAAGAAAGGCTGAACAGCAGCCATCATTTTAACGTGACCCATGTATTCAATAGCGTTGTCTCCCATTGAGCAAGCAAAGACAGCTTCATCCTCGGTCTTTAGATGAGGAGCACCAAGTATGGTCTTCTCAACATCTATATATTTAATGATGTCTTTAACCTGTTCATTGCTGTATCCCAAAGCTGTTAGTGCCCTTGGAACAGTTTGATTAACAATACTCATAGTACCGCCGCCAACTAGTTTCTTTAATTTAACTAAACCAAGATCTGGCTCAATACCGGTAGTATCACAGTCCATCATTAAAGCTATTGTGCCGGTAGGAGCCAGCAGACTCGCCTGGCTGTTTCTAATACCATATAGCTCACCCAGTTCGACAGCTTCGTCCCAGGCACTGGCAGCAGCATTCAGTAAATCTTCGCTGACTAAGCTGGCATCAATCTTAGAAACTTCCGCGCGGTGCATCCTTAGAACATTGAGCATACCTTTGCGATCTTTATTAAAGCCGGCAAATGGACCGACGTGCTGGGCTATCTGGGCGCTAACAGCATAGGAGTAACCGGTCATTAAGGCGGTGATAGCGGCTGCCTGAGCCCGGCCTTCGGTGCTGTCGTACGGCAAACCTTGAGCCATAAGCAGAGCGCCTAGGTTAGCGTAACCAATCCCTATCTCCCTGTAAGCTCTGGCTGTTTTAGCAATCTTTTCGGTTGGATATTCACTGTAGCCGACAAGAATTTCTTGAGCAGTGAAGATTAACTTAATTGTGTGCTTAAACTCTTCAATAGCAAAACTAAAGTCATCGTTCAAATACTTAATCAGGTTGATTGAAGCAAGGTTACAAGCTGAATTATCCAGGTGCATGTACTCACTGCAAGGGTTACTGCCATTTATACGGCCAGCATTTGGTGTGGTGTGCCATTTGTTAGCGGTTGTATCAAACTGCATACCTGGATCGGCGCATTCCCAGGCGGCTTCAGCGAATTGCCTGAATAGATCACGGGCCCTAACCTTCTTTATTGGCTTACCAGTAGTCACTGCTCTTAGCTGCCAGAAGTCATCATTTTCAACAGCTTTCATAAAATCATCAGTAACCCGGACAGATATATTGGCATTCTGGTATTGGACACTGAAGGAATCTTTACCATCCAGGCTCATATCCCAGCCCATTTTTTGTAAATCTCGGGCTTTACGCTCTTCAATTGCTTTGCTCCAAATGAATTGTTCTACGTCGGGGTGATCAACATTTAAGATGACCATTTTGGCAGCTCTTCTTGTCTTACCGCCGCTTTTGATCGCGCCAGCTGAAGCATCTGCTCCCCGCATGAAGCTCAAAGGCCCGCTAGCTGTGCCGGCACTCTTACCAAGCGCCTCAACTGAGGACCTAATCGTGCTGATATTAATACCTGAACCGCTTCCGCCTTTAAAAATCATGCCTTCTTCAACGTACCAGTTAAGAATTGAGGGCATCGTATCTTCTACGGCTAGAATGAAGCAGGCACTAGCTTGCTGGGAACGGCCTTCGGCTCCAATATTAAACCAAACCGGTGAATTGAAAGCTGCTCTTTGAGTGGCTAATACATACTTCAGCTCTTCACGGAAATCTTCAACATCAGCAGCTGACTCAAAATATCCCTCTTGCTGGCCTTGGCGCGTAATAGTATCGGCTACTCGGTCAATTAGCTGCTTCAGTGACCGTTCACGAGAATCCGTTTCCGGTGTTCCAGTAAAGTATTTCTGAGCCACAATATTTATAGCATTAAGTGACCATCCCTCGGGGAATTCAACATTTTTTTGCTCGAAAACAGGCTTAGAAGTAAGCGGGTTTTCAATTATTGAGTCTCTGCTGACCCACTTTAACTGATCATATGCCCGACTTTTTTTGGGGGTGAAAAGCCTACCCACACCCTGGCTGGTTGCTTGTCCCATATAATTTCCTCGCTTTATATTTATTAGTGACCGGTATAAAACCTCCCAGATTTAGGCCGATCTTTTTTATATTATTGTTTGTTAGGGTTTTTTAGGGTCTCTTAAAAAAGACCCACGCCGCTCTCTACGACATCCAAGGTTCTAGATACCGTAGAAAGCTGTCAAAACCTAAGTTTTGACCCCTTGACGACGACGTATGTGTGATAGTTCCTGCTCAAAGCCGGCTATGTCTTTGAAGCGTCTGTAGACACTTGCAAAACGGACATAGGCTACTTCATTGAGCTTAGGCAGCTGATCCATGACCAGCTCACCAATCCTGGAAGACCTAACTTCCTGCTCGCCACAGGCATATAGTTCCTGTTCGATGTTGCTTACTAATCGCTCCAGCTGCAAACTGGTTACCTGGGTCTTCTCGCATGCCCGGTAAAGCCCACCTAAAAGCTTATTGCGATCAAAAAGTTCTCGCCTGCCATCATTTTTAATGACAATCAGCTGAGGTCGTTCAATACGCTCGTAGGTAGTAAAGCGATAGCCGCAATTTACACACATTCGGCGTCGACGAATTGCCTGATCATCTGCCACATCACGTGATTCGATGACTTTAATGTCATCTTTTTGGCATTGACTGCACTTCATTCGATCACCTCCTACCCTTCTGCAACAGATCAGAAAACTGACCGGCTGCATCAGAAATAACGTTAGTTAAAGAGCTATCTAAGTACCTTTTTGTTTAGCTTACTGCTATATATAGTGCTTAGTTATCTTAATATAGCTCTAGCTGTAGCGTTTGGCAATAAGATTTTTGGTGTATTATTTATGACGGTTTGTTCACTGGTCGTTGTTTTTCGTAGTCTTTTTCTTTTTAGATAACCGCCTCAAAAAGGATGGTTTTTCCAAGTCTTCCTCAATTGAAGAACTAACTACAGTCTTCTCTTCGTCGCTAGATGAATCTGAAGTTTCGTGGTCGTGTTCATCATTTGAATCTTCATCTGATTCAGTCTCGTCAATTGACCAAATATTAGGTATTGTACCGTTGCCGCTGCCGAATTGGTCGTCATCTTGAGGTTTGTTATCAAGCTCCATGTCTATCTCAGCAATGTCATGCTCGTCGGAATCTGTCAGGGTATTATCGGTTGGCTTCAGCATACTGGCTCGCTTTTTAGCACGTTCCTCGTCAGAGAAATATGAGGCATCAAAACCGGTAGCTACTACAGTGACGATCATCTCGCCCTCAAGATCTTCATTGATGGTTGCACCAAAGATAATATTGGCATCAGGATCTGCCGCTGTAGTGATTGTTTCAGCAGCTGTATTAATCTCGTGCAATGATAGATCGTTGCCGCCGATAACGTTAAATAAGATTCCCCTTGCACCATCAATCGATACCTCAAGAAGAGGTGATTCAATTGCCTGCTGAGCAGCTGTAATAGCCCGGTCTTCACCGCTAGCCCGGCCAATACCCATAAGAGCAGTGCCGGCATTGACCATAACTGCTTTTACGTCCGCGAAATCAAGGTTAATAAGGCCATGAACCGTAATAAGGTCAGATATTCCCTGGACTCCCTGCCTTAGAACATCATCAGCAACCTTAAATGCTTCCTGTAATGGTGTTTGGCGATCAATCGTCTGCAATAACCGGTCGTTAGGGATAATTATTAATGTATCAACAGAATCGCGCAGCTTATCGATAGCTACTTCAGCATTTTTACGTCGTCTGTCACCCTCAAAAGCAAATGGTTTGGTGGCAAAACCAACCACTAGTATATCTTGGTCTTTGGCTACTTTAGCTACAATATGTCCGGCCCCGCTGCCCGTTCCGCCACCGGCGCCCAAAGTAACGAATACCATGTCGGCACCTTCGATAGCCTTTTTTATATCATCGATAGATTCTTCAGCTGCTTTTTGACCTAGAACAGGATCAGCCCCTGCACCTAAACCTCCTGTCGTATTCTTGCCGATATGTATCTTGGTTTGGGCTTTTGAATGCTGCAAAGCTTGAGCGTCAGTATTAACAGCAATAAACTCAACTCCTTCAATGCCTGCCTCAACCATCCGGTTGATAGCGGCACCACCAGCACCACCGACTCCAATTACCTTAATTTGTGCGAACGTCTCGATAGCTGGCTCAACTACTTGTGACATTTTAACCTCTGCTTGAACAATTTATATGATGAAGTATAAACCATCTGCTGCCGTACACCAAACGAGTTGACCAACTTTTTTAAAATTTACTTATGAGCCATTATAGCAGTCGAATCATCCGAACAAATATATCATCTTGAGCGCTTAAATAAGGAGCCAATTAAACCTTTGGCACTTTGACTGGCCCTCATTCGGCTTGTTGGCAGTGACGGTAATAAAAGCATATCGAGCAGCATTAATCCGACTACTACAGTATAGGATTGGTCTTCGACCGTATCGACTAAACCGCCTATGTTTTCTAGCTTCGCAATCCGTGAAGCCAACTGCAGTTTCTCCCTTGCATACTCACTAATTCCAGGCATTTTGGCTGTGCCGCCAGTCAATACAATTCCGCCGGGTAGTTTGCGGACTTTTTTAATTTTTTGGAGTTCTTTTTCAACAAAATCAAACAACTCGTCTACTCGCGCTTCAACAATCATAGTAAGCTCTTCACTACTAAAGTGTTCAACTTCGTTATTAACTTTTACGCTGACAGTAGCCTTTTTTGAATTTGGTTTTAAGTTAGCATGTTCTAGCTTAATGGCCTCTGCAACTTCAAGATCGGTCCTTAGTCCAATCGCTAGGTCGTTAGTTATATGCTGGCCGCCAATTGGAATGACTGCAACGTGCTGTACCTCGCCGTCTTCAAAAATAATCATGTTGGTTGTTCCGGCACCAATATCCAGAAGTAGTGTACCGGCTTCTTTTTGCTGCCGGGTTAAAACTGCTTCGGCAGCAGCTAGGCTCGAAACCGTGTGGTGCGAGGCACTAACTTCAGCTTTTTCCAGTGCCATATCCAGGTTGCGCAAATTAGGTGTTGCGGCCGTCACAATATGAGCATTTACTTCGAGTCTAACACCGTGCATGCCGACTGGATCTTTAATATTTTTCTGGCCATCAAGTGAATAACTCTTTGCAAAAAATTGAACAATTTCCCGGTTTTGGGGCAGATTAACGATGGTTGCGGCTTCCTCTACCCGAAGACGGTCTTCGGCCGTTATTTCCCTGTCAGCTGCACTAATTGCTATCACCCCTTCAGAGTTCATTCCTTCGACATGTCCGCCGTTAACATTAACCGTCGCCTGTCTAATAGATACACCAGATATTCTCTCAGCTTCTGTAATTGCTTTAACGATAGATTCGGCAACTTCCTCAGCGTGAACTACTGTTCCCCGACGCATACCCTGGTTTGGTGCGCTGCCATGGCCAATAATCGACGGCATGTTAGATCCATTCTGGTCGAACATGCCAACTACGCACCTCACGGTGCTAGTGCCCACATCCAGGCCAACAAAATGATCAGGCTTCATGGTAACAGTAGTATAACGCTTGTACTTTGGATGAAGCAAATTAGCGTGGGTAGGCTGTCAGAATTTCAGCTGACGATTCGGTTATTAAGACTGTGTGCTCGAAGTGTGCTGACCAGCTGCCGTCGACGGTTAAGATGGTCCAGCCATTCTTAGCAACCCTAACCGCTCCCTTACCCAATGTCACCATCGGCTCAATAGCGATAGTCATATTCTTTTCAAGCCATGGGCCAGTGTTTGCCCGGCCGTAATTAGGAATATTTGGCTCCTCGTGCAGGTAATGACCAACGCCATGGCCAACTAAGTCTTTAACTATACCGTATCCATAAGGTTCAAGATATGACTCGACAGCATGGCCAATGTCGCCAGTCCTAACGCCGTTATGAACAACAGATATGCCTTCTAGCAGAGATTTTTCAGTATTTTTAACTAATTCAACATGAGATTCATGAATTGGCCGGCCAATTATTATGCTCCTAGCAGCATCGGTAATCATGCCGTCATAAGTTACGCCGAAATCCATGCCCACAATATCTCCCTCTTTTAGAATCCGGGATTTACTAGGTATACCATGGACAACTTCATCGTTGACCGATACGCATAAGACATCCGGGAAACCTTGGTAACCAAAAAAACTTGGCGCACCACCTAGGGACTTAAGCTCCTTAGCGGCCATATCTGCTAAATCTTTAGTCGACATACCTGCTTCGGCCTTTAATGCAAGCATAGCTAGCACGCTAGCCAGTATTTTCCCTGAAACCTTTATAGCTCTTATCTCTTGGGGTTTTTTAGGCTTAGTAACCATACCGTATCCTAGGTTTTAACTAATCTCATTATATCTTCATGAACTTTTTCAGGTGTTTGGTCAGCATTAATATTAACGACATCAATATTATTCTTCTTAAAGAAATCCACTAAGGGCATGGTCTTTGTTTCGTATTCATGGAATCTTTCGTCAATTATGGCATTAACGTCATCGCCCCGGCCTCTGGCCAGCAGCCTTTTCGTAACAACCTCCCTGTCGGCAACAAGATTAAAAATAGAAGTTAATTTTATTCTATTATTATTGATCTGATCAAGTAGCCACTGAGCCTGGACAATTGTCCTTGGGAAACCATCAAGAACTATCCGGCTATTGCCTACCTCGTCCAGGGTTTTATCAACCAGTTTAATAACTTTCTGATCGGCAAGTAATTTACCAGATAATAGATCCTTTTGGTGTTCTTCAGGTAAAAAAGCTCTAAATAACTCACCGGTTGAAACCCATTTGTATCCTGTTTCTTTAGCAAATAGCTGGCCCTGAAGGCTTTTACCAGCCCCAACAACACCCATTATGATAATCACGCGCCTAATTTTTCCTTTACTATACGAGCTATGTCTGCCCCGTCGGCTGTTCCGGCAGTCTTATTCTTAACTTCAGCTATTATCTGGCCCATATTAAAGTCTGGATTGGCAGATATTACGCTGTTAACAGCTTCAACCAGTTTATCTTCGCTAAGCTTTGCCGGTAAATATTGTTCAATGATTTTCTTTTCACTTAGCTCTTGCTCGGCACGTCTCTTTTCGCCTCCGCGGGCAAATAGTTCGGCACTTTCTTCTCGTTTTTTGGCTTCCTTTTGAAGCAGCCTTATGGCCTCATCATCAGTCAACTCTCTGTCTCTTGTACCAGCAGCAACCTTAGCGTACAGAAAGGTACTCTTAAGACCTCTAAGGGTACTTACTTTGCTTGCCTCTCGAGCTAACATGGCGACCTTAAGGTCTTGCTCGATTTGAGCCTCAATCATCTAGAATTTTTGCCCTAATTTAATCTTATTATACTTAGCGCTCTTGCGTTCTTGTCTAATAATAGCCTTCTGGCGTCGATCCTTTTTAGAAATTGGTTTTTCATAAAATTGATTCTGCTTAACAGCGGCTACTACACCTGACTGCTGAACCTTACGGTTAAAACGCCTAAGCAAATTTTCTAAAGATTCGCGAGAGTCTTTTCTTGATACTTGTATCACCCAGTCACCCTTTTCTGATTGGTACGTTGTGATTTTAACACAATACTTTGTAATTCTTTAAAAATTGGGAATTGCTTATTGGTCGAGTAAACTTTAGTGTTGCCCTGTCTCTCGGCAACTAAGAAGCCGACCTTTTCCAATCTCTTAAGCTCACGCTGGATATTGCCAGCATCTTCTTTTATTAACTTGGCAAGGCCACGGACGTGTGTTTTGAAGTCGGGATACTTCGCGTAAATTACGATGATTTTACGTCGTACCCGGGAGGTAATAAAAATGTCTAGCATGTTTTCCATTGTTATAAAGACAACGCCCTAAGTATATATGTTCCCGTTATTTAATACAACTAGCTTAATATACTTTGGCAAAAAATTAAAGGCAATTTTATTACTTAAGTAAGAAGTTTGTTGTTATTAGAATATAATGACATCATGTTTTACTACGAGGTTTGGGTAAGAACTAACCGTTATCATTCCAGCGATCCGCTAACCTATAGTTCTAAGGTGAAACTTAAAACCGGCAGTTTAGTGAGTGTTGAGCTTAAGAAAACTCTTGTGCCTGGTTTTGTTATTTCGGAAACAGTCAAGCCTAGGTTTAAGACAAAGCCAATTACTGGTTTATACGATATAACGCCGCTGCCGCATCATTCTATAGCTCTTTCCAGTTGGGTCAAGGAATATTACCCTTCCCCTTTAGGTATTGTTGCCCAGCAGTTTTTACCAGCTAAAATACCAGTTGAGTCCAGCTTGCCAGTCATTAAATCAGTTGAACCTAATATTTCTTCGCTGCCAAAACTTAATGACCAGCAGAAGAAGGCGGTGGATATAATCAAGGATAGCGGCACATTCCTGCTCCACGGAAGGACTGGAACAGGTAAGACACGCGTATATATTGAGCTGGCATTAAAAGCGCTTAAGAGCAACCGCTCAGCAATAATCCTATCGCCAGAAATAGGCTTATCTTCCCAATTATTTGAGAACTTTAAGGAGATTTTCGGAGACCAGGTTATTGCCATTCACTCTGGCCAATCGTCCAAAGAACGCCAGAATTCCTGGTACAGATGCTTAACCAGTGACGTGCCGCTTGTCGTAATAGGACCTAGATCAGCTTTGTTCTCACCACTAAAAAACATCGGTCTCATAGTAGTTGATGAGGTCCATGACACAGCCTATAAACAAGAGCAGCTTCCTCACTATGAAGCTAGAGGGGTTGCCTCCACGCTATCTAAATTAACAAATTCAGTCCTTATACTAGGTTCGGCGACACCCTCTATAAACGATTATTACCTAGCTAAGGTTAATTCCAGGCCAATAATTGAACTTACTGAACTTGCCAAGGGGCCGTCGCCTAAGTCTAAGACTGAAATCGTTGATCTAAAAGATAAGGATTATTTTACTATCTCAAATATATTAAGCGACCCTCTAATTAAGGCTATGAAAAATTCTCTGAGCAGCCGCCAACAAAGCCTAATATTCTTAAATAGGAGAGGCACTTCCAGGTTGGTATTATGCGAGAACTGTGGCTGGGAAGCCCTTTGCCCGAATTGTAACCTGCCCCTTGTATATCATGGTGACGTGCATCAGCTTAGGTGTCACACCTGCGGTTATGCCCTGAACTCCATTCCTACTATCTGCCCGAACTGTGAAAGCGATGCCATCTTATTTACCACCGCTGGGACCAAGGGTATTTTAAGCGAAGTTGAGAAGATATTTAGGGGCGCCCGCATTAAAAGATTTGATACAGACAATTTAAAGGCTGAAAGTATCGGCAATCTATACTCTGCTGTGCTGGCTGGCGATGTCGACATACTTATTGGCACTCAACAACTAACTAAAGGCTTTGATCTGCCTAATCTGACTACTGTCGGTATACTTCAAGCCGATACGACCCTGTATATCCCTGATTACACCTCAAGTGAAAGAAGCTTCCAGCTAATAACCCAGGTCTTAGGCAGAATCAGCCGCGGCCACCAAGAAGGTACCGCCGTAATTCAAACGTATAATCCTACCAGCCTGCTGTTACGTACTGCTATAGATCAGGATTATAAGGCCTTCTACGAAAAAGAAATTGCTGAACGAAAGAAATTTAAACTGCCGCCCTTCTATAGCTTGTTGAAACTAACCTGCCGGCGGTCAACAACTAAAAGTGCCGAAGAGGCAGCTAATAAGCTAAAGGCTGAGTTAGTTAAGCAATCTGGTATTCAGGTCGATGGCCCAGCTCCCTCGTTTCATGAACGAATACAAGGAAAGTATCAGTGGCAGATCGTTGTTAAGTCTACAAGTAGAAATAAATTACTGGAAGTTATTAAGCTTATACCATCTGGGTGGACATATGATATCGACCCTGCTAATCTGTTGTGATTGCCATATCAAATAATCTAAAGATATACTAGGATCAATAATGACAAAAGATGACATCATAACATTACCGAATCCTCACTTGCGCACAAAATCTTCTTTAGTTAAAGAAATTGATGGCAAAATTAAGAAAATAATAGCTAACATGACCGATGCAACTGTTAGCTGGGATAAAAGCCGTGAGTATGAGGTCGGCGTCGCTTTAGCGGCTATACAGATAGATAAGCCGTACAGATTAATAATTATTAAGAGTGATCTGGAAAGTAAAGAAAACCTGACCTTTAAAGCCTATATTAATCCAGAAATAGTTAAGTTGTATGGCGATATTGTCGAAGAATATGAAGGCTGCCTGAGTGTGCCAGACGTATACGGAAAGGTTCCCAGATACAATAAAGCCCGTATTAAAGCTATGGGACTAGATGGAAAAACAGTTTCAGTAACAGTTACAGGATTTCTAGCCAGAATATTCCAGCATGAAATTGAACACACAGAGGGTATTCTATTTATAGATAAGATTAAAGAAAGCAGCGAAGCCTTTTACAAGTTAAATGATGAAGGAAAGCTAGAGAAATTAGACTATGCAAAAATCGTCCAGAAAAATCCTATTCTTTGGCAATGAAAAACTAGCCACCGGTATACAAACTAAGGCTAGTGCATTTAAAGGCTTGATTGACTCCGGCTACCAGATCGGGGCGTTAATAATCTCTCAGAAGTTAGATAAAAACAGCTATGAACTAGAGGTCGTTAAGTTAGCAAGAGCTAACAATATTCCGGTTAAATCATACGGTGACTTAAGGCAATCAGCTCAAGAAATACGGTCATTTGGTGTAAGCACGGCCATATTAGCTGCTTACGGCAAGATAGTACCCCAAGAAATACTGGATATTTTCGAAGTCGGCATTATAAACATCCACCCCTCACTGCTGCCTAAACACCGTGGACCAACGCCTATCGAAAGCGCAATATTGGCTGGAGACAGTATCACCGGTGTATCAATTATGCGCTTGGCAGCTCAAATGGACGCTGGCCCCATATTTGTCCAGGAAAGCATAGAAATAGAGTCTACTGAATCAAAGCAGCAGCTAGCAGATAGACTAGACCTACTAGGCAGAGATATGTTGCTCAAGAATCTAGAAAACATTATGGACGGAATATTAAAGCCAGCTGAGCAACCTGAAGACCTAGCTACTTATGACAAATTAATTAATAAAGAAGATGGTTATTTATCCTGGCAGGAACCTTGGGAACAAATACAGCGAAAGCTAAGAGCCTACAGCGGATGGCCTGGAGTCAGATTCAACATCGGTAAAAGTTCTGCTACTTTGTTAGAGGCAGACTTTGAAGCTTCAAGCGGCCAGCCTGGGAAATACATAGAGCACGCTGGCTGTCTTGCATGCTACTGTCAGAACGGTCTTGTTGTTATTAACAGATTAATTCCTGCTGGCAGCAAAGCTATGACTGGCAAAGAATACGTAATGGGTTACGGCCGGACAATATTTTTCTAAGCGACAGGGGGCTGCATTGGCGGGTTTGCCGGTGGAATATCGTTTTGATTGGAATTATCTATGCCGGGTTGAGGAGTATAAGGCGGCTGAGGCTGAGCTGGATTAGTTGGAGTATAGGGCTGAGCAGGATTGGCGTTTGTTGCCGGATTAACGGCGGCTGGGCTGGCCGGATTTGCCTGGGAAGCACTCAATATCTGGGGTACAGATTGAGCAACTTCAGCTTTCAGCTTATCGAATTCCTCTTGGACAATTTCTTTGTAATTGGGAAAGTTAGTTTCCAGCCAATTGAAAGCTCCCTTATCGTCACGCGCTTCGAAGTATCTCTCGAACTCATCTAACTGCTCATTGGTCATCTGATCAGCTAATTTCATACCTACCCTGAGTTCAAGGGTCTCATAAATGTGGCTTAAAAGAGATCTTTTTTCTTCCTGAGGAAGATTGGCTAAACCTATTTCATTTAACAGTGCATCATTTATCTGAATCATAAATATATTGTATCACTTAAGATTTAAACTATAGTTTTCTTTCAACTAGCTCGCGGGTAAACGCTTCCAGCCTATCACCTTCTTGAAGATCTAACTTCTGTTTAGTTTTCAGATCAACACCACACATCTCTCCCTGGTGAACAATCTTAACATCACTTGGTCCTTTTTTGAGATTGGTGATCTCAGCTGTAGCTAGTTCCGTTTTGCCGCGCATGACCCTGGCTAGCGCCGGAGCTTGGAGTTTGCCGCTGCTAACTTCACCGCCGCAGATTAAATCTGTCTTTGTTGTCTTAAAGATACCTTTTATGGTTAGTTTTCCTAACTCAGTCTCAACTACTTCAGGTTTTAGTAACTTACTTAGCTCTTCTTTAATGTCATCTATTAACTCATATATGATGTTATATTTTTTAATATTAACCTTATCCCTCTTGGCATGTTGCCTAGAACTAGCCGGAACATGCACATTGAAGCCGTAGATGATAGCATTCGTGGTTGTAGCCAGCCTAATGTCATTATCGGTAATTGGGCCTATGCCCGTACCGACAAATCGTACGGCAACTTCTTCAGTATCAAGGGCTTTTAGACTATCCATAACAGATCTTAATGACCCTTGGACGTCAGCTTTTATAATCACATTAAGTTCAACCACTTGGTTATTGCGGTTAATGAGACGTATAAGCTCGCTGCTGCTGATATCCATCCGGGTAGCACTGTTCTTCTTTTGTTTAAGCAGCTGGCCGATAGCTTCTTTAGCTTCCTTTTCACTGTTATAGGCGACAAATTCATCACCAAAATCAGGTAAGGACCTAAAACCAGTAATTGTAACCGGTGTCGAAGGCTTAGCCGATTCAATGGCTTGTCTTTTGTCGTCCTCGAGGGTCCTAATTTTGGCATAACTGGAGCCACCAGCAACAATATAGTTTCCAACTTTGAGTATGCCGGCTTCAACTAGCGCCCTAGCAACTGGTCCGCGGCCTATCTCAATGTGCGACTCTATGATTAAGCCACTGGCAGGTACATCTAAGTCAGCTTTTAATTCTTCAATATCTGCTACTAGAAGGATCATATCCAGCAAATTATCTACACCCTCGCCGGTTTTGGCGGAGACTTCAACCACTAAAGTGTCACCGCCCCATTCTTCAACTAGCAAATCCTGTTCGGATAGCTGCTGTTTAATCCTATTAACGTCTGCACCTGGTTTGTCTATTTTGTTAATGGCGACAATAATCTTTACGCCAACTTTCTTGGCAAACCTTATTGCTTCAACAGTTTGCGGCTTTATACCTTCATCAGCGGCAATGACAATAATAACAATATCTGTTAGCTGAGCGCCGTGTTCCCTGACGGCGGCAAAAGCTTCATGGCCAGGTGTATCCAGAAAAGTTATCTCCCTGCCCTTATACTCTATCTGATAGGCACTAATGTACTGGGTTATTCCGCCTGCTTCTTTGTCGACTACATGAGAAGACCTAATTTTATCCAGTAATGATGTCTTACCGTGGTCTACATGACCCATTACAGCCACAACAGGTGGTCTTGTGACAGCCTTAGCGCTAGGCTTAACTTTCTCATGAGTTAAACCTGATCTATTACCACCTGAGTCTTCAGATTTTCTGATAAGCTCTATACCCAGTCCTAATTCTTCGGTAATAATTTGAGCAGTATCAAAATCTATTTTTTCGTTAACGGTAGCCATAACACCGTTCTTCATTAGTTCGGTTATAAGTCTGCTAACAGGTATAGATAATCGCTCGGCTAGGGTGCCAACGGTTATCATGTCTTCGATTTCGATCTGTGTGCTTGCTGCCATTGACACTCCTTTCTGGGTTAATCCCGGATTACTTAAGCGACATATTATTCCTTGGTAGTTTTCTTCTTTTTATCTGCACCGGTAGTCTTAGGCGCCTTAACTTCTTTAGCTTTAGTCTTAGGCTTAGCATCCTTTAAAGACAAAGCTATTTTACGGTTATCGGCATCGATGTCTAAGACCTTAAACTCTTTCTTTTCATTAAGCTGGAAGAGCTTCTCGGGGTCAATTGTTTCATCATCGCTCATTTCACTGACATGGACTAATGCTTCAACGCTTGGGCTTAGCTGAACAAATGCACCGAAAGGAGTAATTCTAGTTACTTTACCTTCAACAACACTGCCTTTCTTAAAGGCTTTAACCTGTTCTAGCCATGGATCTTCGGTTGTCTGCTTAAGACTTAGGCTTAGCCTGTCTTTATCTATAGAAATGATCTTAGCTTTAACTTTATCGCCAACCTTAAGGTAACTTCTTGGATTGTCTACCCTTTCCCAAGAGATTTCAGAGATATGGATTAGCCCTTCGATGCCATCAACATTAACAAAGGCTCCAAAGTCTATAACACCGGTAACTGTTCCCTCAACTACATCGCCAACTTTTATCTCGGCAAAGCGAGACTGCATATCATCTTTAACAGCTTCTTTCTCAGAGAATATAAGCTTATTATCTTTACGGCTAACATCTAGGATACGGACTCTAATACCGACATTGGTCAAAGCACTTAACTTCTGCAATATCTCATCCTTGTCGGCACCAGATACTCTTGGATAATGTCCGGCTGCTAACTGGGAAACTGGCAGAAAACCTCTAATCCCTTCTAGTTCAACTAATAGACCGCCTCTGTTAGCATCATATGGTGCAACTTCAATAATTTCCTGGGCATCAAAAATTCGCTGAATCTCATCCCAGCCTCGGTCTTTAGCGGCTCTCTTCATGCTTAATAGCACCTGGCCGTTTTCTAGCTCTGGGTCAATTACACTGACTGTTATATCCTGGCCTGGTATTAACTCCTGGCCGTGGCCAATTTCTCGGCGCATAACAACACCAACGCCCTTGTCGCCAAGGTCGATCCATATTTCATTCTTTTTTACAGATGTAATCTTTCCTTCAATTACATCACCTACTTCCAGGCCCTTAATATCTGAACCGGCAAGCAGATCATCCATTGTAGCAGTACTGCTCACTTAAAAAGATCCTCCCTTTCAAAGTATCTCCTAGCTAGCAAAAAGGGATAAATTTATCCCCAAATCTTTTATGATTTAATTAATTACCAACTAATAAGATTACCTTGAATATACACCTTTACACCTTATTAAGTCAAAATAGTTAAGACACGTGGTAAACTGGCATTATGTATATTTGTATAGATGTCGGGGGCACTAAGACACTTGTTGCCAGTTTTACTGATGATGGCAATCTTGTTGAAAAGGTACGAATTCCAACCTCAAAAAACTATGATGATTTCTTAAAAGATGTAGAAGCTGTTGCAGAAAAGTTCAACGATAAAACCTTCATAAAAGGCGCTGTCGGTCTTCCTGCCGCCCAGCTAGACAGACATCGTGGCAGAGGAATAATTTTCTCTAATCTGCCTTGGCAAAATGTCAGTGTAGTTGATGACTTAAAGAAGATACTTAACTGCCCCATCCTAGTTGAAAATGATGCCAAAATGGCTGGTCTTTATGAAGCAGTCCAGGTTAAGGATAAGTATTCAAGAGTACTCTATTTAACAATCAGCACAGGTATTGGCTTTGCAGTTATAGACAATCTGAAAATAGACACAGACATTGGTGACCCCGGCGGAAGCAGCTTGCCTCTTAGAAGAGGCGATCAAATTGTACCTTGGGAATCTTTAGCTTCAGGCAAATCTCTGTTTGAGAAATATGGCAGATTAGCAAAAGACATAGACGATCCGGAAATCTGGCGATCATTTACTAAGGACTTGGCAGAAGGCTTAATCTGGCTGATAGCTATATCCCAGCCACAAGTCGTGGTTATTGGTGGAAGTGTCGGCGCATATCTTTATAAGTACGTAGATTTTCTTAAAGATGCCATAAATGGCTATAACCTGCCCCTAATAAAGATGCCGCAGTTTGAACAGGCAAAAGTTGCTAATGATGCGGTAGTTTACGGCTGCTATGAATATATTAAACAGACACTAAAGAATGGATGAGTTAGTCCAAAAGATTAAAAAAAGGTACCCTAAACTTAATTTAAGCCCTTCTGACAGCTTTTATTGGTCACCAGAGACCAATGAGGTGTTCTATAAGGCAGATTCAAAGGGAAAGCTTAATAAATGGTCACTGCTTCATGAGGTTGGCCATGCCCTTTTAAACCATCATCATTATGACGCCGACTATATGCTCCTGAAGCTAGAAATAGAGGCTTGGCAAAAAGCTAAAGAAATAGCTTCCAATTTTGATATCTCTATCGATGACAGCCACATTCAGGATTGCCTAGATACCTACAGGGATTGGCTATACAAAAGAAGTATTTGTCCAAAATGCTCAACCAAATGCTTACAGCAAAGTGATTTTAACCATTACTTCTGCTTCAACTGCCATATGAGATGGCGGGTTACTACTTCAAGGTTCTGCCGGACGTATCGAATGGCCGATAACAGCCTTGCTAGCCGCCAGGTCTTTATATAACAAAAAGGCCCCGGATATTATCCGGAGCCCTTAAGAACAAGATTAAATACCTTATTTCTTAGTTCGACGAGAGATTCTGCCGCCCTTGGCACCAGCTACACGAGCTAGTTCTCGGTTAGCGAAGAATCCGCCGGTTCGACCTAATTTACCGCCTTTTGCGCCAATTTTAGCGTAAAAGTCAGATCCATATTTTTTCTTGTTAGTTGCAGCAGCAGCTTTGCCGCCAGCTTTTGTTCCAGCCATTGTTATGACCTCCTTGTTAATGCTTCTCGTGTATAAAAAAGAGGATGCGACTAAAGAGACACCATCCCCTCCTAACGCGAATTGCCTTTATGATATCATGCTATTGTTTTTAAGTCAATAATCTTTAGCAATATAAAGGTTATTTTGTAAATAAGAAAAGCAGCCCCCGCTCGGAGGCCGCTTTTATAGTTTGGCACCTTGCTATTTTCCCAGGGGTGAACCCCAAGTATTGTAACCGCTATGAGGCTTAACTGCTGTGTTCGGCATGGGAACAGGTGTTTCCCTCACGCTATGGGCACCAATTCAATCCTTGAATCTTTCAAAGATCTATTGATGTCCAAAGTAGCAAAGTTTCCTAGAAAAGCAATTATAACAAACGTATTGGCAAATACAAATGACCAGTCAATACACTTTGCCTAGAACACATGCTGCTAAAGCATCATATGTTCTAGTCGTAAAAAGTCAATGGGACTATTAGTACGCTTTGGCTGCACACGTTACCGTGCTTCCACCTTGCGCCTATCAAACTGATCGTCTTTCAGTGTCCTCATAGGGAAATCTAATCTTGAGGTCAGTTTCGCGCTTAATATGCTTTCAGCGCTTATCTGGTCCGCACATAGCTACCCAGCAATGCCCTTGGTAGAACAACTGGTACACCAGCGGTGCGTTCACTTCGGTCCTCTCGTACTAGAAGCGAATCCTCTCAAATTTCCTAGCGTCCACAGCGGATATAAACCGAACTGTCTCACGACGTTCTGAACCCAGCTCACGTACCTTTTTAACCGGCGAACAGCCGGACCCTTGGGACCGTTTTCAGCCCCAGGATAAGATGAGCCGACATCGTACTTTATTCCATAATTACTTATGGCGTAGACTATATCTTCTTCCTACCACCAGAGTCAAGGTGCTCAACCATTCTCTAGTTTTTGTTGATAGGAGGTGGCGTATTATCTTGATAAACTCAAGATCTCGTTTTTCAACTCAGTCGTTACAGGGTCATTAGCCAGTTTATATTTCATACAAGGTAATACATAAGGTTCTATGATTTCTTGCATTTTTGTAGAACTTTCTGTAGATATCCTTATTCTAAAATATGTTTTATCTCGATTTAAGTTGCTCTCTAAACCAAAGGTCTTCAACAATAATGCTTGAAGAATCTTCTGTTCCTCGATGCTAAATTGTTGAGTATTAAGATAGTATGCCGAGCGTATCCTTGTACCATCGTCCATAAACCATACGGCCAATGAAAAAGGGTTTAAAGTCATATCGAACGGAACCATTTTTCTACCATTTATATACAGCCAATCATAATAGGCTGTAAAAAGAGGCAAACTTCGAGTAGTAAACCTATATGCAATGCGTGACCCTTTACCATTTCTGGCTTTAGGCGGTGTCAAAACATACTCACTAAAGTGTTGCCACTTCCAATCTACGTATGCCTTGTGTTTATAGGCATGGTTAACTTCGAACAAGGCATTCAATCTGTTTCCCTGTCGTCGAAGAGTACCATCGCCTAATAAACTACCGATTAGTATTGCTTTTTGAACTGACGTTAGACTTCCCACGGTATTACCCCTACTTCTACACTCTATCACATTGAAGTAGTCGGGATTCACCGTTATAAGCCACATTTTTAGTACAGAATTACTTCCGTAGCACCCCGATTTGTTAAGGTGCCAAACAGCGCCGTCTATGTGAACTATTGGGCGCTATAAGCCTGTTATCCCCGGCGTAACTTTTATCCGAAAGCGCTGCCGATACCACACTCTTGTACTATGTACAGACAGCGGAAAACTTACTCCGACTTTCGTCCCTGCTTGGGTTGTCGCCCTCACAGTCAAGCTAGCTTATGCGTATACACTATCGATTCGATTTCCATCCGAACCTAGCTAACCTTTGAACGCCTCCGATACTCTTTAGGAGGCAACCGCCCCAGTTAAACTACCCATCAGACACGGTCCTGGAGCCAGAATTTATACACAAAACAAATTATGTACAAATTGTGGCCCCAGTAAGAACAAGAAGTATACAAGGGTGGTATTTCACTGAAGACTCCACTCGGACTAGCGTCCAAGCTTCAAAGTCTCCCACCTATGCTACACATGTATACTCCCGGCTCAATGCCAAACTATAGTTAAGCTGCACGGGGTCTTTTCGTCCTGCTGCGGACAGACGGCATCTTTACCGTCAATGCACTTTCACCGAGCTCTTCGTCGAGACAGTACCCATATCATTACGCCATTCGTGCGGGTCAGAACTTCATCTAACTTTGCTTGTTTTTACGGCACTGCTATTTGTGCCCTCTACATCACCGTAGAGATCGGACTATATCTTCACCCATATAAATGGGGCTTGGCGTGTAGTCTCTGAGGGTTTCTAAAGAAATTCTTTAGGTCTTCCCTGCTGATTGTCTCCATAGTCCAACCGGTTTCCCGTTGGAATTTGAGAGAGTTTCCAGCATATAGCCAAGTTTCACACTTAACGCACGTTGCTTAATGTTTACCTCCTAAGTGCATGTGTCTTACGACACAATCAGGCAAGTTTTTTACCTGACAAGGAATTTCGCTCGGACATCTTATTCTACTTTTGTCAAGTAGACCGTTCGTAGTTAACGAACCTACATGTCGCCATGCAGATGGGACTATATCTTCTCTGTAATACAGAGTTTGGCGTGTAGTCTCTGAGGGTTCCTAAAGAAATTCTTTAGGTCTTCCCTGCTGATTGTCTCCATAGTCCAACCGGTTTCCCGTTGGAATTTGAGAGAGTTTCCAGCATATAGCCAAATTTTCTCCTTAAAACCTCAATGGCTGAGGCGAACTAGGAGGAGATCTTTCATCTCACTAAGGCAGCATTTTCTACCTTAGGACCCTTCCTTAATGTTAGCTACATGTCTCCATGTAGAGCGGACTATATCATCTCACCATAAGTGAGCCTGGCGTATAGTCTCTGGGGATTCTCCTTATTTCATAATGAAAAGTAGGAGTCTTTCCTGCTGATTGTCTCTATCTGATATTTTTCACGCCACTTAAGTTTATCCTTTCGGATTGCTGTTTGGGCATATCAGCCTAGCGAGAGTTTCCAGCATATAGCCAAGTTTTATAACTACTAGTATGTCAATAGTTAGGGCCGCCGTTCACCGGGGCTTCAGTTCGAGGCGTAAACCTCTCACCTTAACCTTCCGGCACTGGGCAGGCGTCAGCCCCTATACATCCACTTTCGTGTTAGCAGAGACCTGTGTTTTTGGTAAACAGTTGCATGGGTTCCTTAGCTGTGGCCCTCTAAAAGAGGGCAGGCCTTATTCCGAAGTTACGGCCGCTTGTTTGCCGAGTTCCTTGACGAAGAATCACTCGTACACCTTGGTCTACTCGACCTGAGCACCTGTGTCGGTTTGCGGTACGGATAGTATAGTCCACACGTTTAATAGCTTTTCTAGTCAGCACTATCATAGAAATCGAACCATAAGGTCCTTTCATTAGTAGGCTTTTCTCCTACTTAGACGGATATAACCATGAATCCGCTTCTACTAACATGCCGCGCACTACAAAACAAAACTACACTAGTACGGGAATATTAACCCGTTGTCCATCACTTACGCTTCATTGCCTCGGCTTAGGACCGACTAACCCTGGGACGATTATCGTGGCCCAGGAAACCTTGCTCTTTCGGTGGGCAGGATTCTCACCTGCCTTATCGTTACTCATTCCAGCATTCTCACTTCCTAAAACTCCATCAGATCTCACAATCTAACTTCACTGTTATAGGAACGCTCCTCTACCACGCATATATTGCTATACACATCCATGTTTTCGGTAATATGCTTAGCCCCGTTACATTTTCCGCGCAAGATCTCTTGACGAGTGAGCTGTTACGCACTCTTTGAATGAATGGCTGCTTCTAAGCCAACATCCTCGTTGTTTAAGAAATCTCACCTCGTTTCCCACTGAGCATATATTTAGGGACCTTAGACGATGGTCTGGGCTGTTTCCCTTTCGAGCGACGAGCTTAGCCCCGCCGTTCTGACTGCCGTAGTTCCACTGATAGTATTCGTAGTTTGTCAAGGGTGGGTTACCTTACGGTCCCCATTCCGAAACATTGCTCTACCCCTACCAGCTACCGTACAACGCTAGCCCTAAAGCTATTTCGAGGAGAACCAGCTATCTCCGAGTTCGATTGGCATTTCACCTCTAACCACAGGTCATCCGGGCGTTTTGCAATTCGCTACGGTTCGGCCCTCCACGCAGTTTTACCTACGCTTCAGCCTGCCCATGGTTAGGTCACTCGGTTTCGGGTCTATTTACTACTACTTACGCCCTATTCAGGCTCGCTCTCACTGCGCCTCCGGCATTAAGCCTTAAGCTTGCAGCAGCAAATAACTCGCTGGATCGTTCTACAAAAAGCACGCCGTCACCGAATAAATCGGCTCCGACTCCTTGTACGCACACAATTTCAGGATCTATTTCACTCCCCTTCCGGGGTTCTTTTAACCTTTCCCTCACGGTACTTGTACACTATCGATCGTAAGATATATTTAGCCTTAGGGGGTGGACCCCCTAGCTTCAGTCAGGGTTGCACGTGTCCCGACCTACTCGACAAACATAAATAATAAGGTTTGCGATGCTTGGCATACCAGGCTGTCACTGTCTATGGCGTACCTTTCCAGGCACTTCTGCTCGCCTCGCAAATTTCTGACCTTATTCAGATTGGTGGTAGTATCTGATAGCCAATATGAAATGCTGGAAGATCCAGAACTTCACATCGGTAATTTATGTGTCACAACCCCTTCAATAACATTCGTCTACCAACTTATTCAACTGGCAAATTGCCAGATGAAAGTCATTAAGGTTTGGGCTGATCCGCGTTCGCTCGCCACTACTTACGGAATCATTGATTATTTTCTATTCCTCAGGGTACTAAGATGTTTCAGTTCCCCCACTTACCGCTCTCCGTCCTATGAATTCAGACAGATGCTGATAGACATAACTCTATCAAGGTTTCCCCATTCGGATATCTTCGGATCAAAGCATATGTAGCTGCTCCCCGAAGCTTTTCGTAGCTCATCACGTCCTTCGTCGGTATCTTACGTCAAGGCATCCTTTGTGCGCGCTTGAGTAACTTTTTACGATTAGCAATACCTCAAACGAGGTATTACAAAAAGTGCAATTGACTGGTCATTGGTGTTAACCAATAGCCGTTTGTCTAATTGCTTATCTTACCAAATTGTTAATGATCGAAACTCTAGCGTTCGTTCCAAACTTAGGGTGATTTTTCACCGCTTAAGTAAGTCTCTCTAGGTGCTTGAGTTTACGACTGAAACTTAAAGTCTGTTCATGAACTCTAAGGCTCTACCTAAACTCAAACAATCAATGAATATTTTAGCAATTTTAACAGATATGGTCAAGCTAAATCTGATGTTGATCTTGCTACAGTTTGGTAGATGAAGATATGCTGGGTTTTGTTAACTAGGATTGGCTACTTTTAGAGACTAAGCGGGGCATATGGTATTTTTTGCTGTTTGGTAACCACCTTCAATAAATAAAAGAAAATGAACACAAGAATAATCCATTTCTACCACTTATTCTCGGGTTCGTTAATATAATAGGAGATATAAGGATAGAGAACCTACGCCGGCAATTAGCACTATCATGCTAATTACAGATGTCAGTGTTCTTAATACGGCAAACTTAGCTAAAGGATTGCGGCCGATGGATATAATGCTGCTGTAAACTGCAGCGTAAATCAACGTTACCATGGAAATAATAGCTAAGAATGCTATGCCCAGGGCAACTATAACCCTATACGTAGAAATGTTGTGGCCGGTCAAACTTTCGATGAACTGTTGAATAGCTTGTAGTGAAGAATTGCTCGTATTATTGGCCACCCCAATGCTAATAGACAGTTTAACGTAGCCGACAGTAATATTATGGCTAGTGCCGGAACTATCCCTCACCTGTTCTACTGCTGCCCCTGAAGTTTTATTATTAAAATTAGTCAAAGCAGTACCTATGACTCGGTCACTGGGACTAGCCATCATACCAATACCGTTAAACGGTGACACGGCCACCTCTTGACCGGCTATTATATTACCGTTAACAGTACTGACGAGTGTATTAACATTACCATCGGTAGCAACTTGAACCTTGCCACTTGACGGATTAACAGCCAGAAGAGACTCGTCGCTGTTAACTACTACTCCAGCCAGTTTTTGGCCGTTAGCAATATTGGACGGTTCAACATACCCTGATTTGTTACTAACAAGACTGACTATGCTACCGATAGGTACAGAAGTAGTTGAACTATATGATCGTGATATGTTCGGTGATGCGGCGCTAGCATTCGTACTTACCAGACCGATAAGCATCACCGGCAAAGATAATAGAGTGATAATCAATACTGAGTATCTTTGCATAACGCTAACGATTATATCATAAGAGATAGGTTATCTTGCAGTAGAGACATCAACAATATTTAGTAATTCTACTGTTCAATTTATAAGTTAACAAAGTCTCTATCTGTAACATGGTAACTGATGTTGGTATATATACAACTATTTATGAACTCTGCTTTGTATTCATATTATTTACTTACAGATCTTCTTTTTTAGAGCATATCTTAGATAGTAAAACTTGTATGACTAGCACTGTTAAGATAAAATACACCGGTAGTTTGGTCTGTTTCTTCCTTGGCATCGGGGCATTAGCTCAGTTGGCTAGAGCACCTGCTTTGCAAGCAGGGGGTCATCGGTTCGAGTCCGATATGCTCCACCATAGGAATAAATAAGGGCGATTAGCTCAGCTGGTTAGAGCGCGTCACTGATAATGACGAGGTCGGTGGTTCGAGTCCTCCATCGCCCACCAAATGGAACAAAAAAGAGCTACGGATTACCGGAGCTCTTTTCTATTTAACAACTTGGTAGTGCATCTCAACGTCGTTCTTTAGCTCAGAACTGATGTCTCGTCTAAGATAAATCTTAGCTGTATAAGTTGTCAGTACTGAAATAAACAACTTATCGAGATCGACCTAGCAAATCATAGATTGCTCAACTGATTGCTAGTTTTACTCCCTAGAAAGGAGGTAATCCATCCGCACGTTCCCGTACGGATACCTTGTTACGACTTAATCCCAATCATCTCCCCTACCTTAGGGCAAGACAAAGCTTACACGTCGGGTATTGGCGACTTTCATGATTTGACGGGCGGATTGCGATAGTATGGAAGCTACTTCGCGTCCCCACTGGACAGGCGGATTTCCCGCATCCAGCGAGTCCGATTATCTCTCATCTGCTTTTTTAATCGTACGATGTTGTTAAAACCAGCCTCGGTTTTGTTTTCCCCTCGCTTAGCTGCGAGCGCAACTTCGCTGAAGATCTCAAAATCCTTTTGCTTAGTTCCATGCAAAGGATGCTTTTTTAAAGAATGGCATTAGAGTTGACTGAATATCTCTCTGGGAATTCATTTCGAAACGATAACAAGCGGAATGATTCGGGCGATTTTCCTTTTGATAGTAAACCGCACCGCATCCAAAGTATTCTTTCACTTCATCGGGTAAAGATTTGTTATCTTCTCTAAGTTTTATATAAAAGTGGGTTTGAATTCTCGGTTTCCAACGAGGATTATTATTTATCACATTTATATAAAAACACCCTTCGCCATCCGTAAGACCTACAATGTAATCTGCAGATATCATCGGAATATCCCTTCGCCATTATTTATCTACTAAATGTAAACAAAAATCAATGGCTACTATGGATAAGCGGACTTCCTGAAATGCAATAACTTCCTACCATTTCAGGATCTCCCTGGGTTACTTATAGAGCTGTTCCAAACATCCGTAAAAGGTTTTTTATCTATCTTCCCCTTTACACACCATAAAGGTCGATAAGCCTGTTCTAATTTACGGCTGCTTTTTGCCTCAGACCCTTCATCCATCCGGTTACCCGGAGAGGACTGTCAATATTTTTTGGCTACTATGAAACTGATTCATAGCGTGGATTTTAACCACGTAGTTCTATAAGCTGCCAGGCGCTTTTCATTTTGTGTACAAGACCCGGGAACGTATTCACGGTAATATGCTGACTTACCGTTACTAGCGATTCCAGCTTCAAGCAGGCGAGTTTCAGCCTACTATCCGAACTGAGACCGATTTTGATGGGATTAGCTCCGTCTCGCGACTTGGCTGCCCTTTGTATCGGCCATTGTAGCGTGTCTGTGGCCCCAGACGTAAGGGAGATACGGACCTGACATCATCCCCTCCTTCCTCCCTGTTACCAGGGCAGTCTGTTTAGAAAAATTCAACTAAACATAAGGGTTGCGCTCGTTGATGGACTTAACCAAACATCTCACGACACGAGCTGACGACGGCCATGCACCACCTGTCACTGCGCTCTAATAAAAGCACTCTCTCCTTTCGGAGAAATTCGCAGGAAGTCAAGCCTGGGTAAGGTTCTTCGCTTACTTTCGAATTAAACAACACGCTCCACCGCTTGTGCGGGTCCCCGTCAATTCCTTTATGTTTTAGTCTTGCGACCGTACTCCACAGGCGGGATGCTTAACGCGTTAGCTTTGCTACTACCGGGGTCGATACCGATAACGGCTAGCATCCATGGTTTACAGCTAGAAGTAACCGGGTATCTAATCCGGGTCCCTGCTCTAGCTTTCGTGCCTTAGTGTCAGAAACAAGCCAGTACCCTGCCTACGCCATCGGTGTTCCTCCCAATATCTACGGATTTCACTCCTACACTGGGACTTCCAGGTACCTCTCTCGTCCTCTAGCTTAGTAGTTCAGACAATGTCTATATGGTTGAGCCATACAATTTCACTGCCCGCTTTCTATGCCACCTACGCAACTCTTTACGCCCAGTAATTCCGGATAACGCTTGGATCCTCCGTATGACCGCGGCTGCTGGCACGGAGTTAGCCGATCCTTATTCATATGCTACTGTCATAATCTTCACATATAAAAGCAGTTTACGACCCGAAGGCCTTCATCCTGCACGCGGCGTTGCTCCATCAGGCTTTCGCCCATTGTGGAAGATTCCCTACTGCTGCCTCCCGTAGGAGTCTGGGCCGTTCTCAGTCCCAGTCTGGCTGATCATCCTCTCAGACCAGCTAATGATCGTCGCCTTGGTGAGCTTTTACCTCACCAACAAGCTAATCATACGCAGGCCCTTCCCAAAGCGCCGTAGCTTTACTCCAAAGAGCATATGCGGTATTAGACACCATTTCTGGTGCTTATCCCTCACTTTAGGGTAGGTTCCTACGCGTTACTCAGCCGTCCGCCGCTCGTGTACTCCCGAAGGAGCCTTACCGCTCGACTTGCATGTATTAGGCACGCCGCCAGCGTTCATCCTGAGCCAGGATCAAACTCTCCAAAAAAGAATTTGTTTAAAACAATTCAAAATGAACTGACGTTGATTTGCACTACCAAATTGTTAATGATCGAAACTCTAGCGTTCGGTCCAAAACTTAGGGTGAATTTTCACCGCCTAAGTAAGTCTCTCTAGGTGCTTGAGTTTACGACTGAAACTTAAAGCCTAGCCTAAGGCTCTACCTAAACTCAAACAATCACTAAGCATTTTAGCAATTTTAACAGATATGGTCAAGCTAAATCTGATGTTGATCTTGCTACAGTTTGGTAAGTAAAAACATACTAGGTTTTGTTGACTATTTATATTATGTATGGATATTGCTAGTAATATCAAGGCGCATCAAGAGATTGCAGGGATCCGTTACTAAAGGTAGCGCCACCACGTAAACGGTGATTGGACGCCGGATGATAATAAACTGTAAAGTCGGCGATCGAGGTATGGTTGCCGCTTTGGTCCGGGAATGTGGCTGTTTGCGAGTCGTCAAGATAGTAACTTATCCACATATACCGCCCGACATCAGTGGTATTACTACAGCCGTCTGTGGTAAATACCAGTGGTTTTTTTACTCCTAGAAGGCTTAGTCCGGTTGGCAGAGTAGTCAAACTGTTAAATGTTGTACAGGCATTGCTGGCAAACCTATATTTGATAATGATCCCACCCGGTCCGCTGATTCCACCAAGTCCCGGATTCGTAGAGTTTGAGGTACAAACCCCAGAGCTACAATCACCGCCATCTGTCACTATCTCAATAGGCGCAGGATCATTACCACTTTGACCGGTAAAATCTATCAGGCGTGAGTAAAAGCCGACCCGGGGGATAGATTGCAATCCGGCATATTCAACTACTGCAGTAATGGTGGAAGTACCAATAGTGCCACCTACCTCATAAAGATAGCCATTATAGGCGACGGCGGATGATTGCTGGGTTTGCGAGACCAAACCATTGGTGATTGTCCAAGGACCAATAGCACCGCTATTATTAATAGAAGCATAATAAATATATGGGCTAATGGCACCACCGGTAAGATATCCGCCTATTTCATAAAGATAGCCATTATAGGCGACGGAAGAAGCGGCCATGGTGCCAAATTGCAGACTAGTGGTAGCCGTCCAAGAACCAAAGGAGCCGTTACTGCCAATAGCAGCATAGTAAACGGCGGCAATAACACCGCTGCTAGTATCGCCACCTATTACATAGATATTGCCGTTGTAGACAACGGACGTAGCTTGTTCAGTGGCGGCCGGCAGGTTACCGTTGGCGGTGGAAGTTGAGCCGCACCAGTCACCGGTAATGGTGCCGGCGCAGGTTCCTGGAGCAGCCAGGGAGCCGGTACTGGAGATAGCAGCATAGTCAACAGCAGCAGTAAAGCTACCGCTAAGAGCAGGAGCTCCGCCTATCTCATAAAGATAGCCATTATAAGCGACAGAGGTAGCATAGTCGGTAGTAGATGGAAGATTGCCGGTGGCAGTAGAGGTTGAAGCGCACCAGTCACCGGTTATCGTACCAGGGCAAGTTGAGGGAGCAGCTAGGGAGCCATTGCTATTGATAGCAGCCCATTCAGCAACTGCGCTAATAGTAGAGCCACCGTTGACCACCCCGCCTAGCACATAGACATAACCATTATAGACAGCAGAGCTAGCGGTGTAGTTGTTGATAGGTAAACTACCATTGCTGGTAGAAGTTGAAGCGCACCAGTCACCAGTAATGGTACCGGCGCAGGTGGCAGGAGCAGCCAGAGCACCGCCGGCGGTAAGGGCAGCATAATTTACAACAGCGGTAGCGCTACCGCTAGTATATCCCCCCATCTCGTAGATATAACCATTATAGGCAACGGAGGTGGTGTATTCAGTGACAACTGGCAGGCTGCCGGTGGCAGCAGAAGATGAAGCTGTAACCGTCGTTGTCGTACCCTGAATGCCGTTATTTATTGGGGCATAATAAACATAAGAGGTAACATTGGAAATCGCCCCGCCTAACTCATAGACAAAGCCATTGTAGACTTGAGAAGTGGAGCCCCAGATGCCGGTAGCCGGTATGCTACCGTTGGCAGTAGAAGTCGAGGCACACCAGTCTCCGGTATTGCCGGTGGGGCAGCCTCTGGAAGCGGCCAGGGCGCCGGTACTGGTAATAACAGAATATTCAACATTAGGGGTAGCTCCGCCGGCGCTGCTGGTATCACCGCCAATCACGTAGACATAGCCATTATAGACAACGGCGGTAGCGTAGAAAGAGTAAGCTGGCAGGTTGCCAGTGGCAGTAGAAGTCGAGGCACACCAGTCACCGGTAATGGTACCAGCGCAGGATGTGGGAGCAACCAAGGCGCCATTGCTGGAGATAACTGAATAGTCGATAGCAGTAGTCCATACACCACTGCTAGTTTCGCCGCCTATTTCATAAAGATAGCCATTATACATGACGGATGTGGCATCGTAGGTGGTAGCTGGCAGGTTGCCAGTGGCAGTAGAAGTCGAGGCACACCAGTCTCCGGTAATGGTACCGGCGCAGGATGTGGGAGCAACCAAGGCGCCATTGCTGGGATTAATAGTGGTGTAGTCGACGGTGGCAACAGGAGTATTACCGGTTGTTTCGCCACTCATCACATAGATATAATTGTTATAAATAACAGAGGTAGCGTTGGAGGTGGCAGCTGGCAGGCTGCCATTAGCAGTAGAAGTTGAGGCACACCAGTCTCCGGTAGTGCTGCCGGGACAGCTACCGGGAGTGATTAAGGTGCCGCCTGTGGGGTTAATACCAGCATATTCAACGATAGGGGTAATACTACTACTATAGCCACCTACTACATAAACATAGCCGTAATTGCCATTGGATGCATAAACGACAGAGGTGGAATAGTCCAAAGCCACGGGCAGTGCTCCGGTAGTTCCCCAAGAACCAATAGCACCACTGGCGCTGATAGCAGCATAGTTAACGGTAGTGACATTAGCGGCGCTGTTATTACCGCCTATTTCGTAGATATAATTATTATAGACTGCAGAGGTAGCATAATAGGTGGCAGTAGGTAGGCCATTGGTGTTAGTCGTCCAGGAGCCAACCACTCCGGCGCCGGCAATTTGGGCATAGACAACGATATTACCGTAACTGCCAGTTTGTTGTTCGCCGCCGATTTCATAGACATAGCCGTTGTAGGCGACAGAAGTGGCAGTAGCGGTAGTTTGCGGTAGACTGTCGGAGGTTATAAAAGTACCTGGAGCGCCGTCACTGGATATAGGCCAATAGTAAACTAAGTTGGTGAGGGCAGCGCCGGAGGTTACGCCACCCATATAATAGATATAGCCATTATAGACGACGGCGGTAGCGCCTGTTTCTAAAGGGTAGACCCCAGTTATTTGGCACCAGTCGCCGGTTATGGTGCCGGCGCAGTATGCGGGAGCGGACAGAGCACCGGTGCTGGTGATGGCAGTATATTGAATACCATTAGACATATAATAGATATAGCCATTATAGACGACGGCAGTTTGTCGGTCTTCGTTACCCGGTAGGTTACCGTTAGCAGTAGAAGTCGAGTAGCACCAGTCACCGGTAACAGTGCCGGCGCAGGTTCCCGGAGCAGACAGGGCGCCGTTGGCGGTGAGAGCAGTATAGGAAACGGTGGCAACAGTGGCGCCTAGGGAAGTTTCGCCACCTATAAAATAGATATAGCCGTTGTAGATGACAGATCCGGCATTGAATAGTTCAGTCGACTGGCTGCCGTTAGCAGTAGAAGTCGAAGCACACCAGTCACCGGTAATGGTGCCGGCGCAGGTTCCTGGAGCAGACAGAGCGCCGTTGGCGGTGAGAGCAGTATAGGAAACAACGCCGGCATTAGCACTGCCTAACGTATAGACATAGCCGTTGTAGGCGACAGCATTAAGGTCGTTTTCGGCAGCTGGTAGGCTGCCATTGCTAGTAGAAGTTGAGGCGCACCAGTCACCGGTAATGGTGCCGGCGCAGGTTCCTGGAGCAGACAGAGCGCCGGTGCTGGAATTGAGAGCGGTATAGGAAACTATGGCGAGGGCGCCAGTACTATTTTGACCGCCTATCTCATAGACATAGCCGTTATAAGCAACGGAAGCGGCAGAAACGTCATTATATGGCAGTTCGTCAGTCGCATTCCAAGGAGCAATACCAGCATCGACCAGAACACCAGTACTAGAATTAATAGCGGCATAGGAGACAACAGCGGTAGCAGCAGAAAAGCTAGTGTTATAACCGCCTATCTCATAGACATAGCTGTTATACATAACGGAAGTAGCATACTCGAGTCCATTCGGTAGGCTGCCATAGTAACTGCTAGGACTCCCAGAAGAGCCCGAGTAGCACCAGTCACCACTAATAGTGCCGTAGCAGGTTGAGGGAGCGGTCAGGATGCCATTACTGTTGATAGCGGCATATTCAACTTCACTACCATTACCGCTGCCAGATAGATTATAAACATAACCGGCGTAGACGACGGAAGTGGCATAGATGGTGGCATTTGGCAGACTGCCATTGCTGGTTGAAGTCGAGTAGCACCAGTCACCGGTAATGGTGCCGGCGCAGGTTCCTGGAGCAGACAGAGCGCCGGTGCTGGAATTGAGGGCGGTATATTCAACGACAGCGCTATTGCCGCCACTATAACCGCCCATCACATAGGCATAACCGTTATAAAAAACAGAGGATGCTTCAGAGACGGCTGCCGACAGGCTGCCATTGCTAGTAGAAGTCGAAGTACACCAGTCACCGGTAATGGTGCCGGCGCAGGTTCCTGGAGCAGACAGAGCGCCGGTGCTGGAATTGAGGGCGGTATAGTCTACAACACCGCTATAGTCTAAAGAGCCGCTTATTTCATATACATAATTATTATTAATAACAGCAGTAGAGTAACCTTCGGTTGGCGGCAGGCTACCATTGCTGGTTGAAGTCGAGGCGCACCAGTCACCGGTAATGACACCGGCGCAGGATGTGGGAGCAGACAGGGCGCCAGTGCTGGAATTGACGGCAGTATAGTCTACAACCGTAGTAGAAGCAGAACCTATTACATAGACATAACCACTATAAGCAACAGAGGTAGCACCATAGGTGCTAGCTGGTAGGCTGCCATTGCTGGTTGAAGTCGAGGCGCACCAGTCACCGGTAATAGTGCCGGCGCAGGATGTGGGAGCAGACAGGGCGCCAGTGCTGGAATTGAGGGCGGTATAGTCTACAACTGCGTCATTATCATAGCCACCCAGCTCATAGATATATCCATTATACATGGCGGATGTGGACATGTAGTTGATGGACGGTAGGCTACCAGTGGCGGCAGAAGATGAGGAGCACCAGTCATAGGTTAAAGTACCAGTGCAGGTAGGACCGGTAAAGGTACCTCCGCTTAATCCGGATTCTGTAATCTGATTATTGGTGCTATCGTATGTGATATCGCCTTCGTTATTGCCGTTGGTCATAAAATCAGAAGCTGAGGTAACAACTACACTTGGATCGATTGAAAGCGGTCCGTATATATCCCCTAGCCCGCTGGCAGTAATAGTAACAATATTTCCACTAAGAGCTAATTTTATCTGTTGAGTTGAGTTAGCTGATAACCGCCCGTCGGCAGTAATAACTTGCGGTGCCGGCAATACGAAAACTAAATTGTCTTTATCCGACTTTTGACGAGCCTCTTGGACTTTCTGCTCATCAGCCGGGCTGCCATAACTAATATTACCGAATAAAGCTGGGCTGGCCGAGTAGATACCAAGGTTTCCGCCAGACATCATCCGGGCTTGAAGTGTGCTAGGTAATTTCAATTTATACTGTAACTTAACGGTTCCCTTCGGAGCGCTAGCATAAATTATATCTTCTTGAACACCGTTAGTTTTAATAGTATAAACTGCTTTAATACCGCTTAATCCCATTGGGTAAACAGTGTGACCTGATACCTGCCTAGCTGCTAGTGTCGAAAACAGTGGAATTATAGTAAAAGATAAACCACTAGTATCATCATAAGTTGTAATGCCCAGATGAGAGTTAATCGGCAGCTCTAAACTAAATTGTGCCTTAGTTTTAGAACTCCCCCCAACGGTAACGCTATCACCTGAGTGCAGCACCGAACCTGAACTGTTGATTGCCGATTTATCTAAGAAGTAGGCTTTGTCCTTGGCGTTATAGATAAACTGCGATAAAAGGCTCTTATCGGGCTGGCCTATCAAAGCTTGTTCATTAACCGGTAGATTGTAGCTGGAATTAATCAAGTTATGGATATAGGTTACAGTACCTAAAGTAAGTCCAACTACTATTAAGATGCCTAGTAACCCGAAGCTTGCCCACTTAACGCGTTTTCGGCCAAGTCGGTCAACTACTTGGTTAAACCGACGTATAAATAGACTGATTGGTGGTTTAAGCTTTTTCTTAATTGGTTTGGTAATAAAATCTGTTCGACGGATAACTGTTTTAGTTAGTTCTTTATATATATGTATAAATTTTATAGTTACCGGATTATTAGTTATTTGCTTAATTGCTTTTCTAAGTTCCCTTCTTATGGCTACGACTAGCATTGCGAAGTTAACATGTACTTTATTAACTAGCTTAAAGACCTTATTTAGATGTTTATTGAGTCTCAGACTGAACATAATTTTATGTGTTTATCTTTTACCCCTGATATATCTAGGCCATAACACTTAAGGTTTACCTTGATATATTTTACCATAAAAAGGTTCTGCAGTTTGATAGGTAAAAGTTGGCAAGAACTCGCCGTTTAACTTATTGTAGTTGGTTGAGCTTGAATAGATTGCTGTCGAAATACGTTGCCGGGTCATAATCCATCATGGTGGTGCATCAAGCGATTGTAAAGAACTATTGCTAAAAGTGGCTCCGCCGCGCAGTCTTCCATTAGTTGCCGGATGATAATATAACGTTAATCCCGTTATTGTAGCGTGGTTACCGCTAGAATCTGGGAAAGTGGCAGTTTGGGAATCATCGAGTTTGATAGTAACCCAGACCCAACGGCCAAAGTCAGTAGCCGATGAACTGCTGCAACCATTGGAAGAAGAAGTCATGGAGTACGGAGTGCCGAGTACTAGCGAGCTAGTCGTTAGCGCAGCTGAGCTATTAAAGGTCGGACAGGCATTAGAGCCAAATTGGTAGTTTATATTTACGCCTCCGGTGCCTGGACCACCGAGGCCGCCTATGCCAGGATCCCCTGTTTGAGTACCATTGGCAAGCAAATAATCGGCTGTTGGGTCTTTGGTTGATGACCCGGACATATCTATTAAGATTGAGTAAAAGCCAATACGAGGAATGGATAGCGGTGCCGCATAATTAACAACTGGGACGTTGTTGCCATTATTTCCCCCTAGTAAATAAATGTAGCCATTGTAGGCGACGGCAGTGGCGTAATAGGTGACCTCCGGCAGGCTGGTGGTAGATGCCCAAGGGCCAATACTGCCACCATTATATATCGGGGCATAATAAACAGCAGAGACAGCGAAGGTGGTAGCCCCACCAATAAGATAGATATAGCCGTTGTAGACGGTGACGGCGGCACTCCAGGTGGCGGCCGGCAGGCTAAAGCCGGTGTTGGCAGTGGTCGACGATTCGCACCAGACGGTATTCTGACTACCGCCAGCGGCAGCACAAGTACCCGCAGCTGGAGGTCCTAGGGAGCCATTGGCATTAAGAAGAGCATAATCGACTGTCGGGACTGCGGTAGAGGTATACCCGCCCATAAAATATATATAGCCGTTATAGGCGACGGCTGAGGCGGCGTTGATAGCGACCGGCAGGCTGAAGCCGGTGTTGGCGGTGGTGGGTGATTCACACCAGTCGGTTTCCTGAGTGCCGCCAGCGGCAGCACAAGTACCTGAAGACGGAGGCCCTAGGGAACCGTTGGCATTGAGAAGAACATAATCTACAGTCGGGACGAGGCTACCGGTAGCCCCGCCCATAAAATAGATATAGCCGTTATAGACAACTGCGGCGGCCTCCTCGGTGGCGGTGGGCAGGCTGAAGCCGGTGTTGGCAGTGGTCGACGATTCGCACCAGACGGTATTCTGACTACCGCCAGCGGCAGCACAAGTACCCGCAGCTGGAGCCCCTAGCGAGCCGTTGGCATTAAGAAGAGCATAATCGACAGTTGGGGCAGCGCCAGTGGTAAAACCGCCCATAAAATATATATAGCCGTTATAGGCGACGGCGGTGGCCTCTTCGGTGGCAGTGGGCAGGCTGAAGCCGGTGTTGGCGGTGGTGGGTGATTCACACCAGTCGGTTTCCTGAGTGCCGCCAGCGGCAGCACAAGTACCTGAAGACGGAGGCCCTAGGGAACCGTTGGCATTGAGAAGAGCATAATCTACCGTCGGAACGACGGCGGAGGTATATCCGCCCATAAAATAGATATAGCCGTTATAGACAACTGCGGCGGCCTCCTCGGTGGCAGTGGGCAGGCTGAAGCCGGTGTTAGCAGTGGTAGATGATTCTGTCCATGTTGATACTGTCGCTGGCCCGCCGTTATTGATAACGGCGTAGTCCACTGCACCGGTGCCAACGGTGGTATACCCGCCCATAAAATAGATATAGCCGTTGTAGGCGACGGCGGTGGCTAAGCGGGTGGGGGTAGGCAGGTTGCCGTTGACGGTACCATTTGAGGCACACCAATCACCGTTGATGGTACCAGCGCAAGTTCCGGGAGCGGCTAGAGCACCGCTGGCAGTGATGGCTGCGTAGTCCACTACATTGACGCTGACAGTGGTATACCCGCCCATAAAATAAATATAGCCGTTATAGGCGACGGCGGTGGCGTAAGTAGAGGCTGACAGGTTACCGTTGGCCGCAGAAGTTGAGGCACACCAATCGCCGGTGATAGTACCAGCGCAAGTTCCGGGAGCGGCTAGAGCACCGCTGGCAGTGATGGCTGCGTAGTCCACTACATTGGTGGCGGTAGGACAAGCAGTAGTACACCCGCCTATCTGATAAATATAGCCGTTGTAAAAGGCGGCAGAGGCGTATTGGGTGGCGGCTGGCAGGTTGGCGCCCGTGCCGGCGGTACCGTTTGAGGCACACCAATCACCGGTGATAGTACCACCTGGACAAGTTCCGGGAGCAGCTAGAGCACCAGTGGCAGTGATGGCTGCGTAGTCTACTACGGCGGTAGGACAAGCAGTAGCACACCCCCCTATCTCATATACGAAACCGTTGTAGGTGACTATGGTGGCTTCGTTGGTGGCAGCTGGCAGGTTGGCGCCAGTGCCGGCGGTACCGTTTGAGGCACACCAATCACCGGTGATAGTACCACCTGGACAAGTTCCGGGAGCAGCTAGAGCACCAGTGGCAGTGATGGCTGCGTAGTCCACTATAGGGCTGGTACTACCACCGTCAGTAAGCCCTCCTATCTCGTAGACAAAACCGTTGTAGGCAACAGCGGCGGTTTCGTAGGTATCGGTAGGCAGGTTAGCGCCCGTGCCGGCGGTACCGTTTGAGGCACACCAAGCACCGGTGATAGTACCACCTGGACAAGTTCCGGGAGCGGCTAGAGCACCAGTGGCAGTGATCGCCGCGTAGTCCACTATAGCGGTGCCACTGCCGCTAATAAGCCCTCCTATCTGATATACGAAACCATTGTAGGCAACAGCGGCAGCAGCGTAAGTAGAGGCTGGCAGGTTGTCGGTAGCAGCCCAAGGTGCAATGTCTCCTGGACTACTGATGGCCGCGTAGTTCACTATGGCGGTGGGACTACTAATATACCCCCCTATTAGATAGATGGAGCCATTGTAAGTGGTGGCGGGGGCATAGTAGGTATTTTGCGTGAGGGCAGCAGTGGGTTCCCAGGTACCAATATCGCCACCATTGTATATCGGGGCATAGTCCACTACAGTGGTGCCAGCGCTACTATTATGCCCCCCTATCTCATAAACATAGCCGTTGTAGACAATAGAGCCAGCTCCGTAGGTGCCGACCGGCAGGCTGCCGTTGGCCGCAGAAGTTGAGGCACACCAATCACCGGTGATAGTACCAGCGCAAGTTCCGGGAGCGGCTAGAGCACCAGTGGCAGTGATGGCCGCGTAGTCCACTACGGCGGTAGCACCTGAGGTTACCCCCCCTATCTGATAGACATAGCCGTTATAGACTACTGCAGAGGCGACGTAGGTGGCGGCTGGCAGGTTAGCGCCCGTGCCGGCGGTACCGTTTGAGGCACACCAATCACCGGTGATAGTACCACCTGGACAAGTTCCGGGAGCGGCTAGAGCACCAGTGGCAGTGATGGCTGCGTAGTCTACTACGGCGGTAGGACAAGCAGTAGCACACCCCCCTATCTCATAGATATAGCCGTTGTAGGCGACGGTGGTGGCCTGACCGGTGGCGGCTGGCAGGTTGGCGCCCGTGCCGGCGGTACCGTTTGAGGCACACCAATCACCGTTGATAGTACCACCTGGACAAGTTCCGGGAGCAGCTAGAGCACCAGTGGCAGTGATGGCTGCGTAGTCTACTACGGCGGTGGCCCCCCCTATCTGATAGACATAGCCGTTGTAGGCAACGGCAGTGGCCTGATCGGTGGCGGCTGGCAGGTTGGCGCCAGTGCCGGCGGTACCGTTTGAGGCACACCAATCACCGGTGATAGTACCACCTGGACAAGTTCCGGGAGCGGCTAGAGCACCAGTGGCAGTGATGGCCGCGTAGTCCACTACGGCGGTGGCACTGCCACTAACAATCCCCCCCATCTGATAAATATAGCCGTTGTAGGCGACGGCGGCGGCAAAGTAGGCGGCAATGGGCAGGTTGGCGCCCGTGCCGGCGGTACCGTTTGAGGCACACCAAGAACCACAACTATTAGTGTTACCAGATAATGCGCCACCACTTAATCCTGCCTCAGACACTTCAGAGTTAGCGAAGGAGATATCTCCTTCGTTGTTACCGGTTAGTTGGAAAGCACTGGCAGTAGCGTCAATAATACTCGGGTCGATGGAGAGCGGGCCATGGATACCGTCTAGGTCAGTGGCAGTTAAGGTTAGGATATCCCCTTTAAGGCTGAACTTGGTTTGTTGTTGAACTTTGGTTGGAGCCATTCCGTCATTGTCAGTTATTTCTGGAGCCGGTAGGACAAAGACCAGATTAGTTTTAGCAGCGTTAAGTCTGGCCTTAGCTACGAGAGCTTGGTCTTTGGCTGAGCCGTAGCTGATGTTGCCAAACAAATAGGAACTAGCTGAATAAATACCTATGTTGCCGCCCGGCATCATTTTAGCTTGGAGGGTGTTAGGTAGGGTTAGTTTGTAGGCTAGTTTAACTGTTTCTGCTGGCGCAGAGTTATAGACTATGTTTTCTTGGAGGCCATTAGCTTTAATGGTGTAGACATCTTTAGCTGAACTTAATCCCATTGGATAGACTAGATGGCCATTAACCAGCTTACCGTTCATAGCGTCAAACTCAGGAGTTAGGGTGAAGGATAGTCCGGAGGTTTTGTCATAAGTTGTAAAGCCTTGATGGATGTTAGCAGGTATTACTAGACTAAAGGTTGACTTAGATTTAGATCCGACGGTAATACTGTTATCTCCAGATGGGACTCCGGGGATAGAACTGGAACTCTTGCCTATACCTGATTTGTCTAGGTAGTATGTTTTAGTTTTAGAGTTATAGGTTAGTTGGGATTTCATTAAGGCAGTGTCTGGAGAGCCTATCAAAGCTTGTTCATTAACCGGTAGATTGTAGCTGGAATTAATCAAGTTATGGATATAGGTCATAGTGCCTAAAGTAAGTCCAACTACTATTAAGATGCCTATTAACCCGAAGCTTGCCCACTTAACGCGTTTTCGGCCAAGTCGGTCAACTACTTGGTTAAACCGACGTATAAATAGACTGATTGGTGGTTTAAGCTTCTTCTTAATTGGTTTGGTAATAAAATCTGTTCGACGGATAACTGTTTTAGTTAGTTCTTTATATATATGTATAAATTTTATAGTTACCGGATTATTAGTTATTTGCTTAATTGCTTTTCTAAGTTCCCTTCTTATGGCTAATAAATGCTTAAAATTACCAATTTTGATTACTTTTCTCTTAGTTTGGATGAATTTATTAATAGACTTCGTTTTGGTCGCCAGTTGGACATATTTACGAGACGGGACAAATCTAGCAGCTATTTCGCTAGCAGTTGCAGCTCTATTTGTTTTGTCCTTTTGATTGAATGTTGCTAACTTTTTAGACATACTGTTTGTTTAATTTTTACTTCTAGGCCTAGGTTATGACCTTACTTAGATGTTTATTTATTATTAGCCTAAACATATGTTCATCTTTTACCCCTAGTATCTCTAGGCCATAACACTTAAGGTTTACCTTGATATATTTTTCCATAAAAAGGTTCTGCAGTTTGATAGTTAGCTCCTTTTAATAGGCCGATATATATGGAATGATAATTGTACCTATTTCTGTATTACCGCTACTGGTTGCCGACATTCTAATTTTTAGTGTGAGCACGCCGTTCGCAGAATCACTAGCACTGGTTAATCCTTGTAGGGTTACGGACGCCAGAGAGCCAGTTGTTGTCTCACTATGGTAAACTGCAACGCCACCCGACAGAGTACCATAGTTTGATTCCTCGGTACCGTTTGATGCTATGGCAGCTACGGCAATACTGCCACCAGTACCCGCAGATGCGTAAATGGTCGGCGTACCAGTCCAAGAAGACCAGTCACTAGGTATAGGTACTTGTACGACAACATCGTAACATTGTGCCGAGCTTTGGGTAGTTGACCACTGGTAATATGTTTGTGGCGAAGAATCTGTATCATTATAGCCACTAATCATTGTCCCGACATTAGCACTAGAACAACTTGAATCACCGGCACTATCCAACACGGCTCCAGCATATTCGGCTGTTACCGTTATCTGTTTAGTATGAGAAGTTGAACAGCCCCCAAAGGCCAATTGAGTGCTACTTGTTGCTGTCAAACATTGGCCAGATGATGGTGCAACAGATGGTAAGATTAGAGAGATATTTCCGGTCGCCGCAGTTGAGGCAGTCAAACTAAATGTATAGGAATTACTAGCGTTGGCAAATATAAGGTTACCGGTAAGATTACTAGATTGGCCTATTATTACGTCATTGTCTGCACTTGTTGTATCTACCCCTAATAATGTATAGCCACTGGCATTCTGTACTTGGAAAGCTGTAGTGGAGTTAGAAGCATTTTCAAATAAGACAGGACCATTAACTGTTAAGCTCCCGGCGGTAGTCGTGGTCGGAGCCGACGATCCGGCAGTCTGGGCGGTGTCATAGAAGCCCAATATACCGGTAACAGTGCCAAAGACTGAGATAGTATTGCTAGAACTACCTGTAACGTTAACTATTATTGATGAACTGGTGACGGTGGTTACCGGCCAAGTAGCATTAATGCCACTACCAAAGGTTGAGGTAAAGCCAGATAGTGTGACAGCTTGCCCTACTACGAATGGCGGAGGAGTTGAGAAGTTTAGGGTTAAGGCTGTACTACTCCAGGTGTAAGAGCTTGTAGCTGTAAGAGCGGTAGTGCTGGAAGCCGGGACTGTACCTATTAGGCCCTGGGCAGCTCCGCCGGCTGTCCTATATATATTATAGCCGGTAGCACCGGTTACAGCAGTCCAGCTAGTTTTATTGTATTCAGTTGTGGTATTTAGTGAGGCATTAGCTGTCGCACCAGTAGAAGTACTGGCAGAGGCAGCCGTTACACCACTGACATTGATAGCCGCTACGGCATAGCTATATGAGGTAGCACAAGTACCGCTACAAGTCACTGTTTCAGTCGGAGCAGCCGGTGTGGCCAGTCCGCCGATACTTAAATTGCCGAGCGATGAAGAACCGGCCACGCTAAGGCCACCTTGTATTTGGGCATTACTGCCAACTGCCAAACCACCCTGTATAGAAGCATCACCACTCATAATCGAGTTACCATCTACTTGTAACGTGCCCAACTCTGCCCCGCCGGCTTGCAGCTGTTGATCGTATGTACCGCCTAGGTCAAAAATTACCAACGAATTATTAGCGCTACTGGCTACGTAGGCGTAGCGGCCAGAGACGAAAATACCGCTTGGGTAATCCAAATTGGAGCTAGTATATCCAACATTGATGGGATTTATTGGATTGCTGATATCATCGACTACCATATCGTTATTTTCATTGCTGGCAACATAGGCGTAGCGGCCAGAAACATAGACAGATACCGGATAATCCATATTAGTACCAGTTTCGGCAACGTATGTTGGGTTAGCGGGGTTGGAGATATCATAGATGGTTAGGTTCATACCTGTGCTGTTGGTAATGTAAGCGTAGCGGCCCACAACAAACAAACCCCAAGGTCCGCTTAAATTAGAGCTTGTTTCGGCAACGTATGTTGGGTTGGCGGGGTTGGAGATATTCTCGATTAGAAGATAGCCGCTACCATAATTAGTGATATAGGCATAACTACCCTGAACGTAAACAGTTTTTGGCGTATTCATGTTAGCGCTTATCCCACTGACATAAATTGGGTTGGCAGGATTGGAAATATTAAAGATCACAAAACTGCTGTTAGAACCATTGGTACCGCCTACTATATAGGCATAATTGCCTTGGATATAGACACTATTTGGACTATTTAGGTCAGTGGTTATTTCACTGACATATGCCGGGCTAAACGGATTGGAAATATCAAATATCACTAGTTCACCGGTGGTGGCACCACAGACAACATAGGCATAGTGGCCAGAAACATAGACATAGCGGCCACCGCTCAGGTTAGTGCCAATCTCACTAATATAAGTTGGGTCGGCTGGATTGGAAACGTCATCAATTACTAATTCACTGCTACCATTACTGATTATGTAGGCGTAGCGGCCGGAGACAAAGGTAGAAATCGGATTATTAATGTTGTTATTGGTCGATCCCGTGAAGGTAGTCGGTACAGTCCCCGATACATATAGTTGTCCGGTTGGAGTACCATTGCCGCCAATCGTTAATTGACCGTTATTGTTGGAGTTGTTAGTTGATAAATAGGCGGTATTGGTAGTTGGTGGGGTAACTGTGGTAGAGGCAGTAAACTGACCGGAGTCAGTAAAGCTGTTGGTTAGTACGGCGGTTAAGTAGTATTCAGTACAGCTGGTACCCGAACAACGATAAACATCATAACCACTGGCACCAGTTACTGCAGTCCAGGTAACTGGCAAAGTTAGAGTTGTTGTACCGGTAGTACCACTGGCTACAGTTGAGGGAGTCGTTTGTCCGCCCAATGAATCAATGGCTGTGACCTTATAATAGTAAGTTGTGCTAGCAGTTAAGCTGCCGCCAGTAGTTGCTGTACCGACTGCTAGACCTGTAGGTGCACTCAATAATGTATAACTGTTATCTATTCCTACCCTCATATTGGTAGTATTGGTTGTCAGAGCAGATACACCGCTGGCATTTTGTATCTGGAAGGCAGTAGTGGAGTTAGAAGCATTTTCAAATAAAGCTGGGCCGTTATCTATTAAGATCCCAGCTGTATTTACTGTCGGGGCTGAAGCTCCGGCACCCTGGGCAGTGTCATAGAAGCCCAGTATACCAGTGGCCGACCCCGAGGTGACAATAGTAGAAGTTTGACCAGAAGTTACATTTATAGTTATTGCGCTTGAAGTAACTGATAAGATAGGCCAGGTACCGTTAACTGTGCCCGTAGTCATATTAAAACCTGATAAAGTAATGGCTTGGCCGACAACGAATGGCGGCGGCGTTGAGTAGGCAAGTGTTAGTGTAGTACCGGTCTCGCTACTACTGCCTGCGATGTAAGACGGGGCAGCAGCAGCGGAAGCTGGAACTGTACCAATCAGACCTTGGGAACCCCCGCCGACTGTCCTATATATATTGTAGCTAACAGCACCGGTTACAGCAGTCCAGGCGGTTTCATTGTATTCAGTTGTGGTATTCAGTGAAGCATTGGCTATGGCACCAGTTGATGTACTGGTGGAAGCAGCAGTTACACCGCTGGTATTAACTGCGGCTACAGCATAGCTGTATGAAGTTAAACAAGTACCGCTACAAGTCACTGTTTCGGTCGGTGCAGCGGGTGTGGCCAGTCCGGTGACAGTCAAATTACCGACCGTTGAAGAACCGAGCACATTAAGGCCTTCATTGCCGCTAACACTCAACCCGCCTTGTATTTGGGCATTGCCGCCTACTGACAAGCCACCTTGTATAGAAGCATCGCCGCCCGTAATTGAATTCCCATCTACTTGAAGAGTGCCTAACTCTGCCCCGCCGGCTTGCAGCTGTTGATCGTATGTACCGCCTAAATCAAAAGTATCAAAGGTACTGATACCATCATTAGCTACATAGGCGTAGCGGCCAGATACGAAAATGCCCTGGGGATCATCTAGGTTGGCAGCAACTTCACCAATATAGATAGGTCGTAATGGGTTGGAGATATCATAAACTACTAGATTACTGTTTGTGCTATTACTTCCGCTTGTAATATAGGCATAGCGGCCTTGGGTATAAACATCATTGGATCCATCGATCAAGCCTCCTGCATTGGTGACTGCAACGTTAACTGGACTACTTGGATTAGAGATATTATCTATTACCAGATCACCGTTACCGGTACCGGTCATATAGGCGTAGCTGCCAGACACAAAGACGCTAGTCCCAAAGTAATTGTCAACATATAAGTTGCCGCGATAAACTGGACTACTTGGATTAGAAATATCAAATATAGTAAGACCATCACTTATGTAGCTCATTACATAGGCATAACGGCCTTGGACGTATATAGAATCAGGTTCATCTAAGGAACTACTTGTAGAAGCCACATACGTTGGGCTGGCTGGGTTAGAAATATTGAAAATTACCATCTCACTATTGCCCCAGCTAGCCACATAAGCATAATTGCCAGAAACATATACGGATTTTGCATTAGATAGGTTGGTGCTGATTTGACCGACTATAACTGGGGTAGTCAGATTAGAAACATCTACAACCTCAAAGCCAGGGCTAGAGGAAAGGCTAAGATAAGCATAGTGGCCTTGGACATAGACCGAAGTCGGATATGAGCCAAGACTAACTTCGCTAATATACGTTGGGTCCGCTGGATTAGAAATGTCTTCGATTTGAAGTTCTTGGCCATTGTTTTCAGCGATATAGGCATAATGGCCAGAGACGAAAACAGAGAGTGGGATACTTTGATTTGTGCTGTTTATGCCAAGAACAGAAGTCGGTACAGTCCCCGATACATATAGTTGTCCGGTTGGAGTACCATTGCCGCCAATTGTTAATTGACCGTTATTGTTGGAGTTGTTAGTTGATAAATAGGCGGTATTGGTAGTTGGTGGGGTAACTGTGGTAGAGGCAGTAAACTGACCGGAGTCAGTAAAGCTGTTGGTTAGTACGGCGGTTAAGTAGTATTCAGTACAGCTGCTGGTACCCGAACAACGATAAACATCATAACCACTGGCACCAGTTACTGCAGTCCAACCGATACCAATTGTTTTATTTGAACTACTGGTTTGAGTCGAGTTATATGCCTGGTTGCTAACTGTAGTTTGTCCGCCCAAAGAGTCGATTGCAGTAACTTCATAATAATAAGTGGTACTAGCCGTTAGGTTACCACCAGAAGATGGATTGCCAGCCGATAGTGAAGCAGGTGCACTAAGTTGGGTATATGTCACATCGACCTCAAGTCGTTCATTTATTGTGTCGACCGTTAAGACAGTGCTACTGCTATTTTGTACCTGGAAGGCAGTAGTGGAGTTGGTAGAAGATTTAGCAATTATGCTAGAGGAAGCATTATTGGTTGTTAGAGTGATATTACCGCTGGTACTACCAGTAGTTAGGGCTAGATTACCCGATCCGGCTTGTAGAGTAAGAGCACTAGCGCCTAGCAGTGAGCCGACAGTAACTGCCGAGACAGATGATGCACCTGCGTTATTCCCTATATATATGCTCTGGGTTACAGATGCAGTACTGGCGTTGCCAATCTGGATAGCACCAATTGTGCCGGTTGTTCCAGATGAATTAAGTGTTAATGTTCCCGTTCCATTTGCCTGTAACGTTAATCCAGAGTTAGCAGTAGAACTATATATCGAAGGTGCGGCTGCTGATAAAGCAACATTACCCCCACTGGTTAATAACCCTGCTCCAGTAGTGATTGCGCCGTTAGAAAGTGTTTGTAGGGATAAAGTGTAAGCTCCTATGTCCCAAGTACTGGCTCCTCCTCCGGTTATGTTAAGGGATCCGACGCCTTGAATGGCATTATTATAGCCGGTACCGAAGTAAAGACCGTTAAAGGTGTTGTTGGCAATTGGTGAAACATTAGCAAAGTTTATACCGTTAAGATTAATAGTCTCACCGGAAGTAGTATTGCCGGTTAAGCCTATAGTGTCAGCATTAACAGTGCTGCTGCCAGAACTGCCGCCTTGAATATCTGAAACATTATCTTTAAGGGCAGTTCCTGTACCGGTACTATTATAGGTATTACTTATAGTGGTAGTACCAGACCCTGCAGTTGTGAGTGTTATGTTCCCACCCTGAATAGCTACCGTACCAAGAGCCGTTGAACCATTGCCTATATTAACATTGGTAGTACCACCCGATGTGTTGTTATTGCCAATATTGATTGTCTGGGTACCCGAGCTTAAGGTGGTATTACCAATTTGTATGGTTGTAGCATAAGCATTGCCAAGGTTAAGTGTGGAAGTACCACCACCAGTATCAATTGTCAGGTTGTCTCCAGAGTTAGTAGTAACTGTACCGGAAGTACCGCTGAATAGTAACTGAGTTGCTGATAGACTGCTGCCACTTAGAGAACCACCACTTAGAGAAGCACCGTCAAAGGCAGTACTAGTAATAGTTGCTCCATTGATAGTGCCCGCACTAAGATTTCCACTACTGTCAAAGTGGGCTACAAGAGAACCACCATTAGAATATAGGTCCATTATGTCTTGACCAGAAGCCCCCTGAATACTAGCGGCTACATACCCTGCTGCACTCTTGATATATATGTTGCCAGGTGATTGTTGGCTGGAATAAGTGTTATATATATAGCTACTATCACCGGAGCCGGCACTAGCACCGGTACAATTAGAAACTATACAAACTGTATCGGTGCTGGAACTGTCTGTTGGTAAATATAAGATAGTAGAATTAGTCTGATTAACACTTGGCTCAATACTAAATGACCCACCAGAATGGCTACTATTCAGGGTAAGCTCTCCTTCTGTTGTACCTACAGTCCCAAGTGTTATTACCCCATTACTACCTACTACAAAGTTTGGTGCACTAATAAAGTTAGAATAACCAGTACTGCTAGCAAAGTTAATACCATTGGTGATGGCTGTGGCATTCGTTCCTGATCCAGCGACAAAGTTAAGAACATTCAGAGTATTAGTACCTGAGGATGGAGTGGTGTTAGCAGGTGTTAGACTGATGCCTTGAATAGCTACCCCGGCTGCACTGTTACTATTTGTAAAGCTAATGGTATCTGCTGTGCTAGCTGATGGACTAGAGTAGCTCTGAGACAACTGCCCGGCTACTGTAGTGGTTGAGTTACTATTACCAAGATATATATTAGGAGCATTAGTATTGCCTAGATATAGGGTACCTGAGCCAGTAGTATCTAAGGTAATGCTGCTACCTGATGGGCCGGTAATGCTATCGGTACTAGCTGTAAAGGTTAAAGCTGCTGATGATAATGTAGTACTTCCCCCCAATTGATAACTTCCGTTAGGTAGGTTGAAGTTGCCTACACTGCTTACAGTAGCTTCTGTCGTACCGCCTACTTGTAATGCTAGGCTGCTGCCAGCAGAATTAAGAAGTAACTGACCAGTACCCTGACTCTGTAGCGTAAGGTTTTCATTGTTAGCACCAGTAATGGTGTTATTTGAAGAGCCGCCAAAATATAGGTTCCCAGTATTATTAAATCCGGCAAGTGCGCTTCCCAAATTACTATCTATATCTAATAGATCAGCTGATTGAGTTGAAGCACCTTCAACAACTAAAGGTATGTAAGTCGGATTACTGGTGCCACTGTTGAGCTGAGTAACTGCGTTATTGATCGCCGTGGCGTTTGTATTAACTGTTAACTGAGTGTGGGTACCAAAACCTGACGATATACCGCCAAGTCCTACGGTGGAGCCGTTATCATAGAAATTTGTTCCGCTTGATAGAGTACCAGTACCCGAGAAATAGGCTACTTGATCTGAATTACCAGTACCACCTAGGCCTGATGCAGAGGTACAGCTATTATAATCACTGCCTGTGTTTTGCAAACAAACAGTTGCTGAAATTCCACCCGCATCAGGGAATGTGTAGACGTTATTGCCTGTTGCCGGTGATGCAAAATTTATCTTAGTGTTGTAAGTACCGCTATATAAGTCTAATGATGAATAGCTACCACTTGTGCCTGCTGTACCATTTAAGGTAAAGGGCTGAACTGAAGAAGTCGAACCAATCTGTAGTGAACTTGAACCTGATAGTAATTCTGCTGTAGTTACTGATGTTGGGAAGTCTACTGCGTTAGCAGTATCTACTACACCATTATTTAGGGTTAAGTTATTAGATGAGCCGACAGCAACAATTAAAGTACCGGAATTGTTTGGTATGTGTATAGTCTGATTATTAGTTAATGTAAGCTGATTTAGAGTTAGTTTGTAGCCAGTGCTACCATCATAGAAGACTAGTTGGCCATCATTCCCGCTAGGACCAGCACTGCCCAGATATACACTTGCGAATTGTGGGCTAGAGCTAGTTTGGATATTCTGTGCGGTATCTATGACGCCACTAGAAACGGTTAGATTCCCGTCATTGTTAATCTTAACGAGACCTAAATTGCTGGTTGAAGCATTGGCTATTTGTACGTTTTGGCCACTAGTACTAAATGCATTATTAAGTGAATCAGTTATGCTAACTGCATTGTCTAAGCCATTTAAAGTTGTGACTACGTTTGCTCCCGTGCCGCCGCTACCAGTAACAGCACAGTTACTACAACTTATTGTACCGGTATTATCAACTGATATGGGCCCAGTCCCTTTAACTGCAATAGTCCCAGCTACAGATGGTAAACCAACATTGATTGCGCTTGATGGCTGAGAAGCCGGTTGAGTAAAGGTTATAGAGTTACTGTTAATACCATTGTTAAATACAAGTTGACCGGCTGTCGATGAAATATTGCCTATAGTCAGCGAAGAGGTCGAGGAAGATCCAGCAATAGCTATATTTGAAGCAGATTGAGACAGTATTGAATTAGTTAATGAGTGGGCACCATTGAACAGGGGTAGGTCACCTGTCGTACCTGTACCAGTTATGCCACTGCTTGCCGTACAATAACTATTAGCGCTCGTGCAAATAAATATTGGGTTTGCAGCAGTGTTACCACCATTGGTACCTGAAGAGGGTGCTTGCGTATCGTCTAGGGCATAGTACACACTCTGACTAGAGGCAGTGCCGCCAGAAGGGTTCTGAATGCCAATATATGATACTCCGCCATTAGGATTAGTTATCTCTACTTCTGAACCAGAGTTACCTTGGAGCGTAAATGATTGACTTGTGCCTGAAGTACCGACAGTAATCCCGCCTGCACCGCTTATTGGATAAATTGTGTCAGCGTATAAAGTCTGATCGAACTGAGCGTTACCATACTGATCAATTGTAAAGACATTACTACTGCCGTTTTGTAAATCAATCAAATCTTTACAGTTTGTCCCAAGAGTACAGTTAGAGTTAACGTCGTTTATAAATATACCAGCTATACTTCCGTCATCAGCCTGTGCAGAGCTAGGCTGTAAAATAACGGCGGCGCCGGTACCAGTTGCACAGCTTACACCAGATACACAGATGTCATGTGTAGTGTTCCCATAACCCGTTGGAAATTCAAAAGTCGTGCCTTCCTGATCAAACTGGAAAATAGAATTGGCACTGGTAACTTCTAATGGTGCGGTACTGCTCGGATTTACTATATTCGAAGTGTAAACCGTGCCGCCAGTAGATAAACACAGGCTCCCCGTCTCTGGAGTAGTACAGTTATAGCTACCACCAAGTGATAAGCCATCAAACTGTACATCACCGCTTGTAGATATATTTTGGACAGTAGTAACTGCTCCGCTTAATACATTAAAATCTGTAGAACTAAACGACGCTACACCCAAAGCTGAAGAAGTAGCATTATTAATAGTTACATTGTTACCGCTGCAGGAGCCATTATCATTTGCATCTTGGATACATATAACTCCTGTGTAGCCGTTAACATCAGTTACACCACTCCCACTGGTGGCAAAACCACAGTTTGCTGCGTCATTATCGAGACAGATTGTACCAGCCTCATCTGGAATAGTTATCGTATAGTTTGTCGGCTGGCCAGACGTTGGCGAAGCAAATGCCAGCTTATTTGTCTTACCGTTTGCTGACACAGAGAAATATGAGCTAGCATTACCCTGAATTTCTACTTCTTGAGCAGTATCATTGATGTTAACTTTACCACTGGGCGTAATATTTAGATCACCAGTACTGGCCAATGTACCTACATTTAGGGTATAACCGGATTGTATAGTCAGGGTATTACTGCCATTGTCTGTTATAGGAGAATTCGCAATTTGATTTGTACCAGTGAATTCGGCGATATCGCCATTAGTGCCATTAGACGAAGTCGTAACCGTAGTAGCTGACGTACCACAATTAGCATCCGGCCCTGTAACACAGAAAGTGTCAGTAGAGCCGCCCGTTAATGCTGGAAACTCAACACTGACGCCTCCAGAACCTGTCGGTACTGATGGCACAATAGAAATAGCATTATTGTTGGTACCGTTGTCAAATATTAAACTACCTTGAGTGGCTGGAGAGTTATTCCCTAAGGTTACAGCTCCCTGTACAGATAAAGTTCCGGTAAGAGAAGTGTTGCCAGTAACTCTCGCCGCACCAGAATCATTGAATGAAGAGGCATTCAGTGAGCCCAGGGTTGAGGCCCCTGTTACTCCCAATGTGCCTCCAAGTGTTGTAGCTCCTGTAGTAACACCAAAGCTGTTACCCCCCGTTATTGTGATAGGGCCATTAATGGACACCGCTCCAGAACCAGTACTAAACGTGCCAGTACCATTTTGTGTAAAGCTTCCGTTAATACTAAGGCCACCGCTCTGGTTAACAACAAATTGGTTTGCTCCACCGTTCTGCAATTCTAATAGATTTCCAGTACCGGTTTTATTAATAAATATTGAAGGATTGTTAGAAGTATCTATTTGGGCTGCCCCTGGACCCAGAAAAACCCCACTGCCTGCAGCTAATTCTAAATTGTAAATTCCACTACCAGCATTAGTAATATTTAAGCTGTTATTTGTCGATTCAAGACTAATAACTCCTGTGTTGCTGATCGTGCTGTTGTTAATTAAAATACCCTGACCACTCGTAAGGACAACATTGCCTGTTTGACCCTGCACACTGCTAACAACGGCGGTGCTGACAGCTGCCGACTGTATTGACTGTAATAAACTAGCCGATATGTTTAATGTGTTGCCGTTAGCAGTTAAACCATTGCCAAGCGCAATACTTCCTGCAACACCACCGACGTTAGCAACATACTGCGTGGGTGCTTGAAGACTTACGAACTGTGAACCATTGTAATAATAAGGTCCCTTAGTTGTTTGGTTATAGTAAATTTCACCGACAATCGGCGAAGTTGGTGTATTTGACGGTGTAAGTACAATAGTTTTATTGACTGTTAGCTGACCATTAATCGCTAACTGATTAACTTGTCCGAGTGTTAATAAATCAGCTTGTTGCGCTTGGTTAACGGCAAGCGTGCTGCCATTTTTGTAAGTACCACTTGCTTCTAAGCTGTTTAATGAAGATGCTTTACTGTGTGTTTTATCGTAAATAAAAGCCCCGCCACCGAGTAAACCAATGAAAAGTAGGGTGCTGACCGTTATAAGTATCGCCAGTTTATTAAATTTAAACAGCGATATACTTATCCTCGGAGACTTAATTGGTATATTTGGCGCATTCGACGTCTGATAACCACCCTCTAAAGAAGAGTTGTACTGGGAAGCTTCAGAACCCGATTCCAAGCTATTATCTTCAGGCTTCATTTTTTTATTATTTTTTTAGTTCGTTTTTAAATCTTGATATTTTTATCCGTAGTTTTATTGTATAACTCCAGATATATTAGTGCAAGAAAAATGAACACAAAAATAATCTAATTTCACCACTTATCCACAGGTGTTATCAATATAGGAGGTATTACAGGGATAGATAATTCATACCGCCAGTGTTCATCCTAAGTTAAGATCAAACTCAAAAAAATAGAATTTGTTTAAAACAATTAAAAATGAGCTGACGATGAAACGCATTACCAAATTGTTAGTAATCAGAATTTTTGAGAGTAAACACCTACAGCCAAATGTCACTCATTTGTAGCATTTTTATCAACGTTTTCTTCTATATCACCGTCGTTATCTTCTTCCTCAATCTTGTCAACTAGAGCTAATGAAACCACCTCGTCACCGTCATTGAGACGCATAATTCTTACGCCTTGAGTAGCCCTGCCTAGGCTAGGGATATCTTTAATGCCTAATCTAATTGTCTGGCCCATTTGGCTAATAATGATGACTTCCTGGTCAGCTGTCTCACCCAGTGTCTTAACACCTACCAGCTCACCAGTCTTAGTGTTAACCACTGCTGAACGGATACCTACTCCGCCTCTAGCATGAGGTGTAAACTGGGCAACCTTAGTTCGTTTACCATAGCCAAACCGGCTGATCACAAAGATACTGGAGTTCTCCTTTACAATATCCATACCGATGACATGGTCATCTGTTCTCAGCCTAATACCTCTAACACCGCGGCTGACACGTCCCATTGGGCGGGCATCTCTTTCGTGGAATCTAATAGCCTGTCCTTGAGATGTAGAGATAATAACTTCGTTATCACCGGTAGTCATCCTAATCCACTTCAGTTCATCGCCAGCATCCAGATTGATAGCAATCAGACCCGAATTACGGACGTTCTTATATTGTTCGAACGGTGTTTTCTTGATAACACCTCTCATAGTACACATGATCAAGTTAGCAGCATGGTCACTTTGACTGATGTTTATAACTGAGTTGACAGTCTCTTCGGGCTGCAGCTGCAGTAAGTTCACTAAGGCTACGCCTTTAGCGCCTAGAGAGACTGATGGAACCTCATATGTCTTTAATCTAAAGACACGACCTTTATTTGTAAAGAACAGTAAGAAATCATGAGTAGAAGCGTTAACGACATGTTCAATAACGTCTTCTTCTCTAGTTACCATACCCCTACGTCCCTTACCGCCTCTGCCTTGCCGCTTGTATTCAGCAATGGGGCTCCTCTTTATATAATTGGCGGCCGTTAAGGTAACCACTACTTGCTCATCAGCAATAAGGTCCTCATCACTTAATCTGCCTAGTTCTGAGGCAACAACCTTAGTCCTTCTGGCATCAGCATACTGTTTCTTAAGTTCAATCAGCTCGTCTTTAACTATAGCCAGTATCTTTTTCTCATCTGCTAAAATGCCCTTTAAGTTCTCGATCAGTTTTATAAGTTCAGCTAGCTCATCTTCAATCTCTTTACGGTCTAGTCCCGTTAGCCGCCTTAGCTGCATAGCGAGAATTGCCCGTCCCTGGATTTCGGTCAGCTTGAACTTTTTAATAAGGTTGGCCAGAGCTTCATCGTAATCTTTGGAGGCCCGGATGGTAGCGATCACTTCGTCAATGTGATCAAGGGCTATCTTCAGCCCCTCTAAGATATGAGCTCGCTCTTCGGCTTTTCTTAGTTCAAATTCTGTTCGCCTTCGAACGACAGATTGACGGTGTTTAATATGCTCTTTAATAATGTCTTGAAGACCTAAGACTCTGGGCTGAATGCCGTCAATTAAGGCCAGCATATTGAAATGGAAGGTTGTTTGCAGTGGTGTTAGTTTAAATAGCTGGTTAAGCAACTTACTTGGGAAAGCATCCTTCTTTAAATCGATTACTATCCGGACTTGCCCGCGAGAGCTTTCATCTCTTATATCGCTAATTCCAGAGATCTTCTTTTCCCTAACTAAATCGGCAATTTTAATGATCAGCGACTCTTTGTTTAAGGCGTAAGGTATCTCATTAATTATTATCTTTTGCCTATTCTTGGCATCCTCAATAATTTCGGCTACACCCCTAGTAACAACCCCGCCCTTACCAGTGGCGTAAGCAACGCGAAGTGATTCTTTGCCGTAAACCACACCGCCAGTTGGGAAATCTGGTCCTTTGACGAATTTAAGTAGATCGTCAAGTACAGCATTGGTGTTTTCAATCTGGTAAACGGTTGCGTCAACTAATTCACCCAGGTTGTGAGGCGGAATATTAGTTGCCATACCGACAGCAATTCCAAGCTGGCCATTTAGAAGTAAGTTGGGTAGTTTAGCCGGAAGGACAGTAGGCTCTAGCATCCGTCCATCGTAGTTATCCCGAAAGTCAACCGTCTCTTTATCTATGTCCAGCAGCAGTTCTTCAGCTAAACGAGCCATTTTTGCTTCGGTATAGCGCATGGCGGCAGGCGGATCCCCATCCATCGAACCAAAGTTACCCTGCCCGTTAACTAATGGGTAGCGCATACTCCAGTCCTGAGCCATACGAACCATAGCCTCATAAATAGCGGCATCGCCGTGCGGGTGGAAGTCACCCATGACAGCTCCAACAACATTTGCGCTCTTACGTGTCTTGGCTGACGAACGGAGTCCATCTCTGTTCATGGTGTATAAAATACGACGATGTACTGGCTTCAGGCCGTCTCTAACGTCTGGTAGAGCTCGGGCCACAATAACGCTCATTGAATAACGAAGATAGTTATCTTCCATGACGTCCTCAGCTGTCCGCCTCTCAACTATTCGGGAATGGACTTGTTTACTCTCATCTAGAGGAAGGATTATCTCTGGTTCTTCTTTGTTAACGTCCTTGTCCATAGCTAAATATCCAAATCCTTAACAAACTTAGCGTGTGTCTGAATAAAGTTCTTTCTCAGTTCTACTTCCGTACCCATCAGCTTATTGAAGATAGCATCAGCTTTCTCGGCATCCTCAACTCTAACCTGGATAAGCACCCTCTGTTCAGGATCCATGGTAGTAGCAAACAGCTGCTCACCGTCCATTTCACCTAGACCTTTGTATCTTTTTTGCTCAACAAAGCCGGCTTGTTTAAAGCGTTCTTCATCAGACTCAATTTTAGTACCGCTCTTCTTACGGTCATCGATGGCCTTATCTAGAATTAACTCCAGATCTTCCTCGTTATATATAAACTCGCTGGACTTTCGGCCCTGTTTAACCAGTTCAAATAGCGGCGGTTTAGCTATAAAAAGATGTCCGCCGTCAACTACCGGTTTCATGTACCTGAAGAAGAAGGTCATAAGAAGAGTTGTTATATGACTGCCATCAACATCTGCATCGGTCATAATAATTATGCGGTCATATCTTAGGCCTTTTATATCAAAAGACTCCTCAATACCGACACCAATGGCTTTAATAAGGCTAATAATCTCGTTGTTAGCCAGCATTTTATCTAGACGGGCACGTTCAACGTTAAGAACTTTTCCTCTAAGCGGTAAGATGGCTTGGCTCTTGGAGTCACGGCCGGTTTTAGCCGAACCGCCAGCCGAGTCTCCCTCTACCAGATAGAGTTCGGAGTCTTTAGGGTCCTTATTGGAACAATCTGCCAGTTTGCCAGGCATTGAGGCACCTTCTAAAATGCCTTTCCTAAGAATGTTGTCTCTAGCAGCCCGGGCAGCTTTACGGGCACGGGCAGCTAGCAGTGCCTTACCAACAATCTTTCTGCCAACAGCCGGGTGTTCTTCTAGGTAATAATTAAAGTATTCGTTCATAACTTGTTCGACGTAACCTCTGACTTCTGGGTTGCCTAGTTTGTTTTTTGTTTGGCCTTCAAACTGAGGATCCGGTAGTTTAACTAGGATAATTGCTGTTAAGCCTTCCCTGGTATCGTCGCCAGATAGGTTTTCTTCTTTGTCTTTAATTAAACCCTGCCTACGAGCATAGTCATTAATTACCCTTGTGAGAGCAGCTCTGAAGCCTGTTAGATGGGTACCGCCATCGGGGTTTAAGACGTTATTAGCAAAAGCCTTGATAGTTTCGTTATAGGCATCGTTATACTGGATCGATATTTCAACCTGAACATTATTAATTGTCTTGTCGACATAAAAGATGTCTTCATCGACTACTTCCTTGCCGACATTTAAGTGCTTGACGTAGCTTTGGATACCGCCTTCGAAGTAAAAGCTGTACTGCTGGCCGGTTACTTCATTTCTTAAGCTTGTTCTAATACCCTTGGTCAGATAAGCGGCATGTCTCAGCCTATCTAGAATAGCCTCATAGTTAAAGTCGATAGCCTGGAAGATTTCTTTATCAGGATAGAAAGTAATTTCTGTTCCCGTTCTATCTGTTTTGCCGGTTTCTTTTAGGTCTCCCTGGGAAACACCTCTTACGTAATCTTGTTCATGAATTTTGCCGTTCCTAAAGACTTTAACGTGGAGTTTAGCACTTAAAGCATTGACTACGCTGCTGCCTACGCCGTGAAGACCGCCGGAGACTTTGTAGCCGCCTTCACCGAACTTGCCACCGGCATGTAATACTGTTAAAACTGTTTCAACGGTACTCTTCTTAGTCTTGGGGTGTATTTCTGTTGGTATACCTCGTCCGTTATCTGTCACTTTTATGCCGTCATTCTCCAGCATATCGACAGATACTTCGGTAGCGTAACCAGCCAAAGCTTCATCAATGCCGTTATCGACAAGTTCCCAGACTAAGTGGTGTAGCCCTTCCGGACCGGTACCGCCAATATACATACCCGGCCTTTTACGTACAGGCTCAAGCCCTTCCAGGACAGTTATCTGACTGGCCGAGTATTCATCAGTCTTTTTATTCGCCACTACTATCAAACCCTCTGTTTTATACTTTTAATCCCACTGCCTATATTATACCTTAAATCAGGTCTTTTAAGCAAAATTATAACTATTGTTAATGGCATTACTGTTATGATTAAATTAACTTGCAAATTAAAAAGTTAAAAATGTTTGAAAAACTTCTATCGGCTTTACCGTTTAATCCAGGATCAGTCCAGCTATTATCTTTTTATGCCAAACGAATGAGACATGAAGAGAGTATTAGACGTATTGGTTTAATATTTATTGTATTCGCCTTTCTAATACAATTCTTTGCCTTCGTCAGCCCACCTGAGTCAACCCTTGCCGATTCACCCAATGACTTGATTAATGGCGGTTTTGCAACAGCTGCTGAAGCAGCTAGTGACTGTAGATCTAACATTCAAGACTATGGCACAATTCTTTCTTACTATAATATTACCTGTGCCGAAGTAGCCAATGCTAAAACGATTACCATCAATTCTGATGATTTTAATAAACAGCTCTGGTCAATGGGTCGGTTACCATATGACTTACCGGGAGAATCACCTGTCATCATCCCAAGTCTCAACTATACACTCTACATAAGATATCTGTGGGGCTGGGACAAATCTGGGATACCATCCACCTACCAAGTGTTAAACGTCACGACAACTGGCGGCCAAACCTTCTTACTAATGGACGCCTGCGGTAACCTAGTTTCAGTTGGTAAGCCTATTCCAGTCCAAAAGCCACCGATTATTATTATTTCTAAGACAACTGTCCCCGGTTATCCATCGGTAAACACTGAAGTATCTCCAGGAGATACCCTAGGTTTTAGAGTACTCTTTAGTAACACAGGTGGTCCAGCAGACAATGCCACTATAAGTGACCCGACACCTGCCGGTACCACAGAAGAACATCTTGATCTAGGCAATGCTGATATCGATCAATATGCGAATAATAACGCAACCTGGTCGTTTAGTAGCCTGCCAAGTGGAGCTTCTGACTATTACGTCGATGCTTTCTATACGGTCAATCCTAGTACGCCAAATAATACCAGGATTTGTAACATAGCGAGCATTCAATCATCTGAAACACCAGCAATTGATAGTAATAGTGTTTGTGTAACCGTACATATTCCGTCGCCAACACCGAAACCTACACCTACACCTACGCCTACACCTACACCGAAACCTACACCTACGCCTACGCCTACACCGAAACCAACTCCGAAACCTACACCGAAACCTACTCCTACGCCTACTCCTACGCCTACTCCCAAACCTACACCGAAACCTACGCCTACGCCTACACCGAAACCAACTCCCAAACCAACTCCGAAACCTACACCGAAACCAACTCCTACGCCTACGCCTACTCCCAAACCAACTCCGAAACCTACACCGAAACCTACACCGAAACCTACTCCCAAACCAACTCCGAAACCAACTCCGAAACCTACACCGAAACCTACTCCTACGCCTACGCCTACTCCCAAACCTACACCGAAACCAACTCCGAAACCAACTCCTACACAGACTTGTGAACAGCTACAGAGTAGTCAGAATGAATCAGCATGCATAACAGTTAAGAAGACAGCTAGCAATGTAACCACCAATATATCCAACGCTAATGGCACTACCGCCCAAGCAGGAAACGTTATAAAGTACACCCTTTATGCTACGAATATTGGATCGGACACCGTTAAGAATTTCGTGTTTGAGGATAGTTTAGCTTACGTTTTAGATTACTCTAGCGTATTTCAGGCAAATGGTGGCAAAGTTATGACAGATGATGAAATAGTTTGGCCAGGCGAGAACATTGCACCTAACCAAACATTGACTAAAACATTCGAAGTCATGATAGATAACCCTATACCTCAGACTCCGGCCTCAACTTCAGATCCAAACTTCTTTAACCTGACCATGAGCAACACTTACGGCAACACTATCACCATCAACCTGCCTAGCACTCCTGTCCAAGTTGTTCAGCAAGTTTCAACCACTTTACCCAACACTGGCCCTGGTAACAGCGTTATAATTGGTGCCGTAGTTGTCGCCATAGCTGGTTACTTCTTATTCAGGTCTCGCTTAATAGCAAAAGAGGTTAAAATAGCCATAACTGAACAGTCAGGAGGTGCACCGTGAACGAAGCATTGAAAGGCCGGGCTGAAGTTCAGGAAACTAGCCATCCATTTACGCCTGAGGACTTAAAAAACAAAGTTGAAGAAACGCCAAGCCCAGAAGTCAGCCCAGCTACTCAAATAGCTGAAGCAAGGCAAGAAGTAATCAAAGAATCTGCCTCTAAAGAAATGCTATTAAAGAAGCTGGAAACTGAGCAAAAGACTGAGGAAGAACCGGCTGCTAGGCCAGTTAATAAAGAGCTGCTTAAAATTACCTTTGGTAAGGAGATGCGTCATATTAGAAGAAATTTGGGTAGTTTAGATAAGGTTGGCAGTAAGATTATTCACCAGCCACTTATCCGGTCTGTTAGTGAGGCATCTTCTAAAACTTTAACTAGGCCTTCTGGACTTCTAGGAGGCGGTATAGTGGCTTTTCTGGGCACAGGTACATATTTGTACTATACGAAGCATATCGGCCTTAAGTACAACTATACGATCTTTCTAATGCTACTCGTTGGTGGCTTTATTATCGGCTTACTAGTTGAAGCTCTCATACGGATAATTAGAGGGCGACGTTCAGTTTAGACTCTTAGGGTGGTATCTTTGGTAACTTTATCGTCCTTGGATTCCAACTGTCCTTCGCGGTCTATGAATATTGTGTCACCTTCATGCATGTGACCTGATGTTGGCTTAGGCTGGGGTTTATTAGCAGCATCAACGTTAGGTGTCGTTGGTGTATCTATCTCAGTTCGTCCAGTTTCGTTATTAGATATGTTCTCGCTGGCTGGCGCTAACACGGTTGAAGCTGGAACCGTATTAGGCATAGAAGACATCGGAGCCGTTGGCACGGGACTTAAGGGCTGGCTTATAGTCTGGCTATTAACTGGAGCAGTTGTAGCTACTCCTTGAGCTGGTTCATTCATGGCATATGGGTTAGGCGCTGGAATACCCGCAAGCGGCATTGAGCGTTTCTTGGCTAACCATTCATCAATAAATGATCCGCCAGCTTTAGGTGTAGGAACAGATGCTGGTCCCATGGGAGCCGGTGGCTGGCCAGGTCGAGCCCAAGGGTTAGATGCTGGCATTTGAGAGTTAGCGTAAGGCGAAGCAGTCGAACCAGTAGCACCAAGAGCTGAAGAGTTATACGCTGGTCTTGGCTCTTCCTTGGTAGCCATGCGGGCAAAAATTTCTTTCTCAACAATTGCCTTAGGACGGCCGTATTTAGCCGCCGAAAGCTGCTTTAGGGCTTCGGCTAAATGTTTATTGGGTGTACCAAGCTGAGGTAGAGTAGCCATTGTAAATGGCTGGGTTGGTACCCCGCCGATAAGGGTTCTTACCACGGTGTTATAGTTGGGAATTCGTAATAGATCCTCGGCATCAAAGACCGGCTGGAAGTATTTACCGATACTCTCCACATCGTTCTGACCTATTCTGAAGGATACTATGGTACCGATGTTACCGAAGACAGCATCCCTAATTTCAGGAGATAACTGGGTAGTAAATTGGTTGGCTACAATTAGGTTCAAATGGAACTTTCTAGCTTCCGACATTATTGTTGCCAAGCTGTCTGTTGAGAAGTTCTGGAACTCATCGACATATAAAGCAAAGTCTTTTCTTTCTTTTTCCGGAACATCTACCCGGCTCATGGCTGCTGCTTGAAACTTCATAACAAAAATCATGCCCAGAAGTTTCGAATTTAACTCGCCCGTAGCACCTTTACTTAGATTAACCAAGAGGATCTTTTGGTTATCCATGATCTCCCTAAGGTTAAAGGCGCTTTCTGTCTGACCGATAATGTTACGCATCATATCGTTGCTTAAGAAGGCACCGAATTTAGAAACAAACCAGCTAACAACTTCACCAAAGTCGTTAGACCTTTGACTCTGGGGCATTTCCTTTTTCCAGAACTCAATCACGTTCTGATCTGTCACATATTTCAGTTTCTGATCAACGTACCTAGGGTCCCTAAACAGTTTAGGAATATCTACAAAGGTTCCGCCGGCTGGATCAGCCATAACTGTTAGAGCAGCCATCCTAAACAAGTGTTCGTATCTTGGACCCATTATCCCCTGGTGCTGAGGGTCATAAAGCTTATACAGCATATTAAGAGCTTCCTGGATAAGGAAATCTTTTTGTTCAGGCGAATGGAATTCAAACAGATTAAGCCCCATAGGATAGTCCATATCTCCAGGCGAGAAGTAAATAAGGTCTTCGGTTCTTTCCTTAGGTATCATGGCCAATAGGTTCTCTACCGTATCACCGTGAGGGTCTACAAAGGCAAAACCGCTGCCATTCAGCATATCCTGCAAGGCTAAATTCTCGAGGAACATAGATTTACCGGTACCAGTCTGACCGACAGCATAGACATGTCGTTGTCGGTCGTGCAAAGCTAATCTGATAGGCTTCCTTGCACCCCTAAAGACATTGAATCCCAACAACAGTCCATCTTCGGGGATGTTTCTTGGACCATCTACCTGTTTAGAAGACTGTTTTACCAGCTGACTAGTAGGAATGTTGTTTTGGTCTGGGAAATGGAATAATGTTGCAAGCTCGACAGCGTTCAAGATGGTATGATTGTTGTGCTGGGGGAAAAATCTCATTATATAAGAGGTGACCAGATCGTCGATGTCTCTAGCTGGTACGTACTTAAAGCCGTTCTTACCTGGTTGATCAAAGAGCGCAAAACTAGCTATTATTTGGCTTAGAACTCCTTGAGCACGCTGGCTGACATTAGAAGATACAACAACCCTGATTACTACCTCAAAAGCGGCATGTCGTGTCTTATCATCGATAGAATCTAGCGTTGCTTGTTCTAAATTCGACAACTCTTTACGCTTTTCAGCGGCTTCTTTATGCTCCGGCGGTTTAAATAAGGCTATGAGTATACTCCTAGCCCACCAAGATATAGAACCTAGACCAGAGTGACTACTAGAGCCACCCTTCCTCTTTGAATCAGAGAAGCTTTGAACTACTTTTCGCCATTTATTATCTGCCGGTCTAAGAAGTATCTGGATAGCCGCACCATCTTCCTTAGACAGATTGGCCATAGAGCTAAGGATAGACTGTAAAGCATCTCTTTTAAGGTCCATATATGTGGCGATAGGATAAGCGTAGGAGTCTTTGAGAACTAGTTCGCCGCCGAGAGTACCGTTTAACTTGCCTACCTTATTGAAAATATTATGCTCCGCTACTTCTTCCAATCTGGCTGTCGGATAAGCACTAATAACAGCCTGCTTAATAACATCTAATAAGGCGACGGGCACGGCAGCATAGAAGTAAATAAAGCCTTCTACACCTACTATCTCAAAAGCAAAGTGCCGCTGGCCATAAAATTTATGCTTAAAGCCCTTCTGCCAGGTACTGGCAATAATGTTATAGATAATCTGAGCCTTAGAAATAGTCTCTTCGTTAACATCCCTGGTGTCCCTCATACCTACCTCTGTATCATCGCTAGTTGGCGGCAAATGGATAAGCAGTGGAACTATTTTAAGACCTCGTTCGTAATTCTTTTGTTCACGGAAAATACGCCGAATTTGATAAAAAATAACAGGACCAACTATTAAAAGTAGGCCTATTAATATCGCCAGCATTTTTAATATAAATCCCATTTGATTTACTCATTAACCTCAATGACTTTGTTGTAACGTTTCTTCATATAGTCGGCTTTAAATAGGTTCATTTCCTTGCTTTGATTATGTGGGTCTACTCTGTTTTCCTCTATAATTTTCTTGGCTTTTGCCACCCATTCCTTTTCAATCAAATCGTTGTCATCAGCAACCATTGGATTGCCTGAAGTTGATGTAGCAGATGCTACAGGAGTTGGTTTAGGCGTCAAAATTGTGCCTATTTGAAAGTTTGAAACTTGAGAATTAGAGTTATTCAGTCTAGGAACTGTTGGCCTGGGCGCACTTTCAGGTGCTGCCGCCGAAGTATCCTGCTCCACAGCAAAATCACCACCCGTTTCGTTTACTGGAGGCGGCAAATTATATTTCGGAGTCTCGTCATTTTCTTCTGGAGGCATTCTTATATTATACAAACAAATAAGTAGATGTGTTAGGTACCTTAAATCTATTAGGCGTTAAAAGAATGTTTTTGGTCTAATGAAAGCCAGATAGACATACAGAAGAATAGTTATAGGGACGATAATTAGGACATCTCTTATCGATAGCTGCCCGATAGACTGTAGGGCCAGCAAAAAACAGATGAGAGAGGCTGTAAAAATGGCTAATTTGCGCCTATTTTTAATCTTAAAGCCCAATTTTACTAAAAAGACCAATACAATCTTAATAACTACATACAAACTAATACCTAAAAGGACAATACCGACTATTAGCCATAGTGAATTGACCTTACCCGGGTTTGTGATGCCGAAAAATATGGCATCAAGAGCTATAACTGCCGTCAGCTCTAAAAATAATCTAGTTTTAAGAATTTGTATCTTCATATAAAAAGCTGCTCTAATTATATATTAAAGCAGCTAATAAAAGTTCATTGTGCCGTGGCAACAAATGCACCAAAAAAATTTTAATATATAGCGCTTGTTGCCAATCGGCTGACTGACCGCTCATTAAGCCTTTAGGGCCAAATGGGCAAAAATGTTTTGGTAAGTTTTTGTTTTTGTGACTTACTAAAACAATCTAACACGTATATGCTTAAAAGTCAATAAGACAAAAAATGTGTGTGTTTAGTGTTCAAACTTTTCGTGCTTTTTCAGGCATTCAAAAACGGGAAAAACTATTAAAAAGTTATGCACAGTTTTAGATAAAAATAACCATAAAAGTTATTGACTGCCCTACTTTGTTAAACTATTATATCTCTAGCACTGAACAAATAAAGTGCTCAAAAACAAAAAGCTTAAAGAAACAACGGCTTCTCGCAAGCCGTTGTTCCATAGAAAAAAATCATCAAAACAACAAACAAAAGCTATACCACAAACACCAACAAATACCTTGCCTGCTAAAACGGGCAAGGTATTTTAGTTATACCGATTGTCTAGAAATAGTTTATCTGATAGAATGCCTGCAATATCTAATGAGGAGACTATACCTATAGCCAAACTAATACGCCTTAATGAAAACATTAGGGCCCCTATGCTTAGAGTCATCGATGATGACGGAAAACAATTGGGAATTATGAGCCGCGCTGAAGCGCTTCAAATTGCCGTACAGCAGGAACTGGATTTAGTTGAAATTTCGCCTGAATCCGACCCACCGATTGTTAAAGTAACCGACTGGGGAAAATACAATTACCATCGTACTAAGCAGCTGCAAAAAAACCGGAAAGCCTCCAAAGGCACCGAGCTTAAGCAAATAAGGTTTGGTCTTAAGATTGGCGAGCACGATCTAAATATCAAGCTCAATCAAGCATTGAAGTTTCTTGACGAAGGTAATAAGGTTAAATTCACCCTTTTTTACCGAGGTAGAGAGCAAGCTCACAGAGATATTGGTTTTCAACTAGCCCAGAAAGTTATCAACCAATTAGGTGATAAAATATTGGTTGATCAACAGCCAGCATTAGCCGGCAAACAATTAACATTTGTCGTAAGGAGTAACCGAAATGCCAAAGTTAAAAACCCATAGTGGCACAAAGGACCGGATTAAGATTACCAAAAACGGTAAAGTCCGAGCCGGCCATCCAAACATGAACCACTTTTTGGGCAAAAAATCTGGTTCAAGAAAAAGAAGTCTTAAGGGACTTAAAACCCGAGGTGGGATATTTGCTAAAACTACCAAGAAAAAACTCGGTAAATAATCTTACTTTGAAGGAGTTATATGAGAGTCAAAAGAGGCGTTACCAGTCACAAGAAACATACTAAGATTAGGAAAGCCACCAAAGGCTTTAGCCACCCTAATAGAGTTAGTGTTAAGAGAGGTAAGCAAGTCTTAAATAGGTCTTTGCAATTCTCAACACGTGATAGAAAAAACCGCAAACGTACAATGCGAGAGCTTTGGAATGCTCGGATTAATGCTGCAGCCAGACAAAACGGTACTACTTACAGCCGGTTTATTGCTGCTCTTAAGAATTCCGACATCGAACTGGACCGAAAAGTTTTAGCTGAACTTGCTGTCAGTGAACCAAAAGCGTTTAGTGAATTAGTAAAAGTTTCAAAAGATAAGAACTAGCCTTGTTCAAGCTAGTAGGGTAGATTAACTGTAAGCCGGGTTTTGTTCTCACCTACGTGAGAGCTAGCCATCTATCTAGGCCATACAATTGCTTGTAGGCTCAAGCGGTTATCGGTGGATCATTAAGCGGGACACTTTTGAGCTTTGGGCTCAAAAAATCCATCTCCTTGCAGCAGGTAGGGTTTACCTCCTCCATACGTCACCGTATAGAGCTGTGATCTCTTAAATCACTCTTTTCACCCTTACCACCTTATAGGTGGCGGTATTGTTTCTGTGGCACTTTCCCTGGACTCACGTCTGGTCGCCGTTAGCGACTACCATTCCCTGAGCTGCCCGGACTTTCCTCGTAATAAAGATCAATTATCACGCGACTAGCTGATAATCTACCCTGACTATATTATATCACTAATTGCTACTGCTAGATAGCTCTTCATCAAGCGCTCTATTGACAGCTGCATCAGCTAATTTATTCATTTCTCTTGGGACGTGTTGGAAGGAAACTTTATTAAATTTGGCTGTTAAAGTCTTAATAGCATCATGTATCGGCCATAGGTCTCTGTTTTTAACCTTGAAGATACCCTGCATTTGATTCACAACTAATAGGCTATCCATAAAGATTTCTACTTCTTTAGCACCTAGCTTTAGACAGTGCTCTAGAGCTAATTTGAGAGCTGTATATTCAGCTTGATTATTAGTAGTAATACCTAGATACAAACCTTCGTCGGCAACAATGCGATTATTTTCGTCCATGATCACATAGCCGCCAGCTGAAGGGCCCGGGTTACCTCTTGATCCGCCGTCGGTATAAACCTTCAGATGCTTAGTGGACTTTTTATCCCCGATCGGTTCAACTTTAACTTCGGCTATCATATCTATCTCCTCGGCCATTTCTTTATCCTGATCTGTAATTTTCTGTTTGTCTTCACCAGTGCTGAGCCATATTTGAACGACATTCCATTGGTTTTCCCATCTGGGGTGATGGTTTAGTCTTTCAGCAATCGAAGCTACCTGTTTCATGAATTCAAAGGCATCATTAAAATCTTTAAAAACAAATTGCTTATATAATCCATGTTTTGTTTCTTGCCACATGCATAAATCTTACCATGCTCTGGCTTTATGTACCTTCATTCAGTTAAAATTCATTAGATCGGGGTGTGGCGCAGTTGGCTAGCGCGTACGGCTGGGGGCCGTAAGGTCGCAGGTTCAAATCCTGTCACCCCGACCAAAGTTCTTATACTTAATAAATAGTTTTGACATATTATATACCAAAAGGTATACTTAGGTATATGAATGCTAATGATACTACTATCCTAAGCTTAAAGACTAAGAAGCAAGTTAAGGAATTGGCTCAGATGCGAGCCAAGCAGCTTGGTATACCTCTTGGTACTTTGGTTAATGCCTTTCTTCGTAATCTAGGGCAAACAGGAGAAGTGCGATTTACTATTGCCGAGCCTATTACTCCTAGAATGGCTAAAATTATTGAGGAAATGAGAGAAGAGATTAGCAATGGTAACACTTATGGGCCATTCGATATTGAAGAGGCTGAAAAATTTTTAGATGAAATACCCTATGAGACCGAGCATAAAAATTGAATATACTAAGAAGTTTAGAAAGCAGTATTCTAAGTTAAACCCAAAAATTAGGGAACAGTTTAAAAAGCGACAGCGTTTATGGTTGAGTGATCCTTATAACTCTAAGCTACATCTGCATATGCTTACAGGCGAGTACGCAGGCCTTTATAGTATTAACGTTACTGGTGATATTCGTGCTTTGTATGAAAAGGTTGATGACAAGTATGTAATTTTTGGTTTTATCGGCACTCATAGTCAACTATATGATTAGTTTAAGAACCTTATCTTCTATCTAGACTACGGCCATAAGACTCTATATCTCCGGGAATCGTTTTGGGTCTTTTTTGTAGTAATCACACCAAGGGTCAGTTTCTTTTACCTCAAGAGTTTCAATATATACACCTTTTTTGAAGCCACCATTCTTTCTTTTCTTGGTCTGTTTTATCTTTGATACTTCTTTTGTTATCCCCGATAAGACTTTTAAATCTGTTAGTGCCTGCTCTATATCGGCTACCTCTTCAGCAACTTCTTTCCCTGGCAGAGATGCTAATTCGTTAGCTTCTTCAGCAACCTTTCTAGTAAGCTCAGTTATATGCTCATCGTGATTTAATATTCTGTATTTCGGTTTTTCACCTAGGTCATAATAAACGGCAAGTAGTTTATCCCTTACGAGCTTTTCTAGTTTAAATCTTCTCATATCCGATTTATTAGAGACAAGACGTCGTTATATACCCTGACTAAAAGGCCGTCAAGACCACCAACTAGAACTAAGGCAATGATGATAAAGAAGCCAAATCTTTCGATGGAGCGCATAAAGTCCTGAACCGGTTCAGGCGCAAAGGCGTAGAGCACTCTTGAACCATCAAGGGGTGGGATAGGTATTAAGTTAAAGACAAACATAACTACATTAAGGAGAATAAACCACTGAAAGAAGTTAAATATAGCTGTCCCGTAACCTAAATGCCGATAAATTAACTCACCTAAAACTGCTAGAGCCAAATTAGACAGTGGACCAGCAGCGGCAAGCATAGCTGCACCGTAATTTCCATACCTAACTCTATCTGGATTAAAAGGAACAGGTTTTGCTGCCAGAATTGGAAATCCAAATAGTACTAAGGTAATTATCGGCAATATAACAGTCATCAGAGGATCTATATGCCTTAAAGGATTAAGACTTAGCCTACCCTCTTCACTGGCTGTCGGATCACCTAACTTATATCCAACGTAAGCATGCATAAATTCATGCACTGTCATAGATATCAGAATTATGATAACTATAAATACAATGGTCTGTGCAGATAGATTACCCAACATCTAACTAGTATAATACGCCAAGCCTTAAGAAGATTTATAAATAACAAAACAAGGTTTCGGGGACCCGAGTCTGATCACCTGAATAAATCCAGGTGGGTGTTCTCACGTAGAAACCACGGTTTCTAACAAATATTGAACTCCCGTATGAGTATGTTTGCAGATAATCATACTCTCGGATTTAGGCTTTTATACCTTTCCCCGATACATAAATTATACCTAATGTCTCAGCCTAATTACTAGATAACGTTGACTAAATTACCAAGATTTTATAAAATAACATCTTACGTTCGATAATATTCATCAGGAATCATATGCAAAAGTGCGACATTACAGGAAAGGGTAAGCAATACGGCAATAATGTCAGTAATAGCCAAAGGCATACCCGAAAGATTTGGAAGCCTAATCTTCAGACTAAGACCCTTGTTATAGATAACCGTAAAGTTACCTTAAAGGTTAGTACCCAAGCTTTAAGAACGCTCAAGAAAAAGGGTGTTATTACTAATTCTTAAGCTACTTCTAAAACAATTAGTTGAGTGACGTCACCAAGGTCAGTAGACTTTACTTTAAGCTTATTTACCTTTTCTTTTGTTTCCATGCCAAGTTCTTTAAGAGCTGTCTCTAAATCAATCTGTTCAACGGGATACTTTAAGCCGCTTTGCTTATAGTGAGTTGGGACAACAATCTTTGGCTCAATGTTTTTGATTAACTTAAGAGCACCTTGCGGGTCTAGAGTATAGCCGTTGTCGCCAACAGGCACAATAAGTACATCAACAGTCCCTATTTTCTCTAACTGGCTTTCGCTAAGTTCACCTAAGATATGACCGCTAACCAAGATATCTAGATCTGAACTTATAAGCTTATACATGGTCACTGTCTCCCCGGAATCATCATTCATAAATGGCTTAGCAGCAATGCCAACAATAGATATATCGCCGACTTCATATTCTCCAGGACCATTGAAAGTTAAGCGAGCACTATTCTTTAGGGGTTCTAAAGTGTACAAGGCGACATCATCAGGTTTAATTACTGACTTTTTACCTAAAGTTACCAAGTTATCATCAATCACGATTCTTGTCGATTTGTGACTAACCACTAAACAGTTAGCACCGTAAAACTGGACATCCATTATCCTTCAACCTCTGAGCCTAGCTTTTCGCCGCTCAGTAATCCCTGTTCGTCGACAAGCACCTGTTTCTTAGCCCTTTCGATTCTACTAGCAAACCTATCTCGAATACCTTGTCGATATTTAAACTCGCTCAGATTCATAACTGTGTAGCGAAGTGACTTATTCTCTTTCTTTTCTAGATCACTAACATATTTTGCTAGGGCGTTAGGGTTAATGTTGCCGACTATTAATATGTCTACGCCAGTCGAATCATCCCGGGTAAATTGACCGGTAAACACGGCCAGATCAATATGCCCAATTGAGTTTAAGTCGCTTGCAGTGACACCTTCATCACTTGAAGCAGTTTGTGTTTTCTTAATAGTCTTACTTATACCGCCGCTAAATATCTGCTGCAGAGGTTCATAATATTTAAATTTCTGATTTACTTCATAGTAGAGCTTGTTATTATTACTATCTGAAACAATAATCCCGATATTAAGCAGGTTGCTTAGCTCCCTTCGAACCGAGTTTATTTGTTCATCAATTTTACGGGTAATCTCTCTAACATAGAATGCCCTATTAGGATTGCTATAAAAAAGCTGCAATAGCTTGACCCTAGTTTTTGACCCAAAGAGTTGCTCAATCATTTCCATATAGTATCAAGTTTTATAACAATTTTAAATGTTAGATAGTTAATCCCGTTGTCACCAAGTCTACAATTTCATCTATTTTAATCGGTTGTTTATACCAGTGAATACTTTTATTCCGCTTGAACCAAGTACGCTGTTTTTTGGCTAAATTATTGGTTGCTGAAATTATCTGTTGGCGCGTTTCTTCAAGTGTCTGACTGCCCTCAAAATATCTTTGCCATTGTTTGTAGCCAACCCCTTTAAGTGCTTCACAGTCCCACCTATATTGTTCGCTAAGTGTTCTTACTTCGTTCTCTAGACCTTTTTCGATCATCATATTAACTCTCTTCTCAATCGAGGTTTTTAATTCGTCGGGGTCTACTTTTACCCCTATTACTAAAGTATTGTCCCTTAGACTCCCCTTTTTGGGTGATACCCCGCCAGATTCTATTAAACGTATTAGCCTTCGTTTGTTGGATCTGTCTATATCCTTTGGGATGGGTATTTTAAGCTCATAAGTTTTATCCAGTAACTCATGAATGGATAACTTATTTAGTTCTTGTCGCATATTAGGATCGCCTGGACTCAAGAATCCAAAGTTATAGATAACACTATCGATATATAAGCCGCTGCCACCAACCATTACGGCTATCTTCCCCCGGCTAGATATTTTATCAATAGCCTGATTGGCTAACTTTTTATATACAGCCGCTGTAAAGTCATCACAAGGGTCGATTATGTCTAATAAGTAGTGAGGTATTAACTCCTTTTCCTTGGCGCTTGGTTTATCTGTTCCGATATCTAATCCCCTTCTCACCGTCCAGGAGTCGGCACAAATGATTTCACCGTTAATTCTTCGGCAAAGATCTATCGCTAGCCTTGATTTACCGCTGGCCGTTTCGCCGATGATTACGACTAGAGGAGGCGATATGTTAGACTTTGGGCTCATATAAGTACCTGTTTAGATCTACATAATATTTTTCTGAAACTGTTATTCCCTCCCCCTCAAGATGAATCTTCTGGGCCTGTCTTCCCCCGGGATACCCAGAGGCTAAACCACCATATCTATTAACTACCCTATGCCAGGGGAGTGCGGGATTGCCGAAGTGAGCAATACCGCCAACAATTCTGGCCGCTCTAGGTTGACCGCAAATAGCAGCTATTTGGCCATATGTCATAACCTTGCCTTCAGGAATAGTTGAGACTAAGAGTTCGACACGCTGTTTAAAATTGTCCATGGCCCTTACAAACTGGATTTAAGACTTCTTTCCTGGTAATCCAGGCTAACCTTAGAGAGAAAATCATTATATGCCAGTGTCGGTGCCTGCGCATTGTCTGTTAAATCCTGTCTGATTCTTGGGGTGACTTGGCCAGATTCGACTTCATGAGGGCCGACAACAATAACGTAAGGTATTTTCATTACTTCGGCTTCTCTTATTCGTTTACCTACTGATTGATTATCATTATCTAGAGTCGCTCTTAAGCCCGCCTCTTTAGCCTGCTCTAATAGCTTAGTAGCATAGTTAACAATTTCCTCTGTCTGATTAAGAGTTACCAGACGTATTTGTTCTGGTGCCAGCCACAGCGGAAATTTGCCGGCAAAATGTTCAATTAGTAACATAATAAAACGTTCGAATGAACCTAATATGGCCCTATGAATCATTACCGGTGTTTGCTCGCTGCCGTCTTGTTCGGTATAGGTCAGCCCGAAACGCTTTGGCATGGCAAAATCGAATTGAATGGTAGCTAGCTGGGTTTCCCTGCCTAATGAATCTTTAAACATGAAGTCTATCTTAGGACCATATAGCGCTGCCTCACCCTTCATTGGTTTGGCGTCTAGATTATGCTTTTCAGCTACTTCAGTGAGCATTGATTCAGCTGTATCCCAGTCGGCTGGTTCACCAATGTATTTTTCTGGATCTTTTTCATCTCTTAGAGATAAAGACACCCAGTGACTACCCCATAGGCCCAGGTGCTCATAAAATTCACGAACGATTTGAATAAGGACTGAGGCTTCATCTTCTATCTGTTCTACTCGACAGAAAGTATGGCCATCGTCAACGGTAAATCCACGAGTTCGCTGCAGACCACTAATCTGGCCTGGTTTTTCATCTCTATACTGCATGGTTTGTTCGACATATCTAATCGGCAGGTCACGGTAACTACGCTTACGAGAGGCGTAAATCTGCGTATGGTGAGGACAATTAACCGGTTTCAGAATGAATTCTTGCTTATAATGACTCTGTACCACAAACAGCTCATCTTCAAACTTCTGACTATGACCTGAGACATCATACAGCTCTTTTCTGGCTAAATGAGGTATTGATACCTGCTGCATGTCGTAACGCTGGCTAATGTCTTTAAGAGCTGTTTTAAGCTCATCAATCAGAACAGTCCCTCTCGGGGTGTAAAGCGGTAAGCCAGCCCCCACTAAGTCAGAAAAGACAAAAAGATCTAATTCTTGTCCTAATTTACGGTGATCCCTGGCTTTAGCGTCTTCAACAGCTTGAAGATAGTCATCAAGCTCTTTCTGGTTATTAAAAGCTACACCATATATTCTTTGCAGCTGCGGGTTTTTTTCATTGCCCCGCCAGTAAGCACCACTTAACTTGGTCAGTTTAAAAGGTCCGATCTTCCCAGTTGATTCAATATGCGGTCCCTTGCAAAGATCCGTAAAGTCACCATTAGTGTAAAACGATACTTCTTTAACAGCGTCACCGTCGGCGCCTAGATCTATTTCACTAACATCTTTAATATCTGTCGTGCCCTTGGTCTTCAAATCATTTAATAGTTCCAGTTTATACGTTTGGTTATTATCTTCGGCCCAGGTTACAGCTTCTTCAATTGGCTTGGTAGATTGAGTAAAAACTTCATCGGCAGCAATAATACTTGCCATCTCTTTTTCAATTTTCTCAAGATCATCCTCGGATAACACCTTATCACCAAAATCAAAATCGTAGTAAAAGCCGTTCTCTATTACCGGACCAATTCCAAGCTTAACTTCCGGATATAAATGTCTTACGGCTGTTGCTAGAACATGAGCAGCAGAATGTCTCATGGCATATAGTTTGTCTTCGTTTTCAGACATATTTCCTCCGTTATATTAATAAAGGCCTGCAATTTGTTATATCTAAATAACCCTTGCACGCCTCGGGCCTGATATTCAGGCGGTTCCACCGAAACATTTTACTCTTCCACCAGTGTTACGCACGCTTGTGGCAGTCCCGCGAAGCTCCACGGTTAGTTAGTCCGCTTCATCGCTTGGCTAGATTATAACACTAATAAAAAAACGATTGAATGCTCTCGCAAGCCATTCAATCGTTTAGTTCTGTTTATTAAAACAGTCTCGTCAAAACCTCACCTGTAACGAAGTACTATAGCAAGAGTAGTACAATAAGGCTAGTATATTAATGACGTATAACTTACATTATGGCTGTGCATAACATCTTTTTTCTATACCTCGTGTGATATAGTTTGAACTTTATCTATATATTTGGTTAAACTATACAAGTTAATCATTTATTTATGGGCGTATAGCTCAGTTGGCCAGAGCGCTCCCTTGACGTGGGAGAGGTTTCGGGGGTTCGAGCCCCTCTACGCCCACCATCCATAATTTAAGAGTCATAAAATATTAAATATATTTAACCGTCATTATTGACGTACTTAATCTGTTCTGATAACATAGTTCGGTTAAACAAAGGGTTTTGGTGAGTATATCAACTATAAGTGCTCTTGACACTTTCCAGTTGTTTTACGAAGAATTAGCTTCTTCGAAACCAACGAATCGTGTTCGTCGATTACGGACTAGCTAACAGATAAAGTTAGTAATATAGGTACAACCTAAGGTGTAAACCTCCAGGTTGTATTTTTATCCCCTACTTATGTTTCTTTTCCACTAGAATTATCTTTAGCGTTATGTCAATATGTAGATATGGTATGCACCTATTGCAAAGGTAAAACAGAAATAACCAACAGCCGGCATCTTGCCCGCAGCAATGCTACCTGGCGCCGAAGACGCTGTTTAAAGTGCGGAGCTCTTATTACTTCTATAGAACAGGCAGATTATAGCAAAACTTGGATGATTTATGACGCTCAAAAGGATAAACTTAGCCCATTTATTCGTGACAGGCTATTTATATCGATCTATGACAGCCTCAGACACCGTAGAACGGCTATTCAGGATGCAAATGCTATAACTGCCACAATAATCGCTAAACTGGCTAAGATAAGCTCAGAAAGCCAAATAGATAAGACGAAACTAATAGCTACAGCTCATAACTGCCTAAAACACTTTGACAGGGCTGCAGCTGTCCATTACCAGGCATATTATAACCAGCAAATCTAAACGGTAGGATCAGCTTTGGTAGAGATAATATTACCGCTATGAGTAACGACAGCCTTTTCAGTGACATCAAAGCGGCTTAAGTACTTCTTAAACATTAGTCTAGTCTGGGAATTAAGGGCTGCCAGTGAAGAAAAACAGATAGCAACGACAGGTGCTAGTGCCCACTGAAGAACCATCAAAACTGATCGATGACGCTTATATCTGGCTGGCCTGGGCGGTAAAGTCACTAAGCAAACATACATTGATGCTAAAAGACCAATAATGCCAATCTCTTGTATACGGCTTACTATATGGGGTAATTCGTGAGCGGCAAAACTCTGAGGATGAAAAAAGGCCGGTATAAAGGCGGCACCGAAGACTAAGGCTGTCCCTGTTGCCCAGGTAACATGACCTTCAAGCGCCCTAAAGAATTTACCAATAGCGTCTTTCTTGGGTACTTTGTTTTTATGGAAGAAAGCTTTATCGGCAATATAGGCTATATCTGATGCTCCATATGTCCATCTTCTTAGCTGGATAAACTGGGCTTTAATAGTTTTAAGATAACCGTCGGCTAAAACAGCATCTTGGTATATAGGGATACTGAGCGGATAGACCCGGTAATCGCCGTCATATCGGAAGTAACTGCGCCAGAACTGGTGCCCGTCTTCAACTACTGTTCTAGTACTCCAAAAATCTATATCAATTAATGCTTGCAGAGACTGGGCATGGGATGAGAAGTTTCTTTCCATATGAGGCCTCTTGGTTAAGACTATGTAAAACAGATTGTTGCCTGTTGCTATGACTCTCATCATCGTTGGTGCATCCCAAATGTTATTAGTAAACATAGGCAGTGGCTGGTAAGAAGCACGAAGAGGTTTTGGCACGATACAAAACAGATAAGTTAGGGCTGAGAAATAGAGTTTATTAGGACGAGAATCAGAATCCAAGGTTGTAACAAGCACCTGATCAGCCGGGATGTTGTGTTCTTTAACGTAATCGGCAAGATGCCGGCCAGCGTAGGTTATATTGCCTCCCTTGCCGATGACCTCATTGGGTATGTTATTCGGATGCTGAAAGGCTAAAACATCTCTAAAATGCGACCTGTACTTCTTTGCCAGGCTGAGTACCCTTTCCTTAGTAACTTCGCCTGCCCGACCTTCATAGGCAAAGATGAGAATTATCTTATGGCTATCATAAGTACTACTTATTATTGACTCTAAGGTTGGCTCTAGAATCTCTTTGCTTTCATTAACAGTTGCCAGAATGACAGCGTGAACCATTTCCGATGGTTTATATATCCGTTCAAATGTCCGGCGTCTTTCAAGATTTTTGTAGTGCCATTTAGGCCTCTTTGCATTTGGCGGGATTGAATCATTATTCAGATCGTCTAACAATTCATTCCAATCAATCTTAAGCTGCTGCTTCATGGTTATATAGCCAGAAATAGCCCTAACGTCATAACCAAGTGAGCGGATAAAATAGATAAGAAGATAGGCCAGCACAAAGATAACAGCTGCCGTTATGCTTATAAAACTTAATATAAGTGGCGTCAGAAGAAGTAGCCAGCTTAAGGACCCAGGCAGTATCTCAAAGAATCTATAGTGACCTTTACGGTCCTTTTCAAGAGGGATTTCTAGATCTGTCATTTTATCTTAGAACTAATAAGGCATTACTGACTGCCAGGGTTAAAACCTGAAGCAAAATGCCAAGGCTTAATATGGTAACAGCTAGCTGTCTGTGAATATTATATGACCTTATACTGAGAGTAGTATTAGTGGCCAGGACAATAAAAGAAAAGACAATAAAGCTTAAAAGTCCAGTGACACTGCCAACCAGATATTTATTGGTAGCGGTCGGATCGCTGCAATTACGGCATTGGACTATATAGCTGGTACTGTGAAGACCACTTAAACGGATAAGAACAAATGATGTGACAGCCAAAAACAAAAAAACATTAATAGTTAAGAGCAAAAGAATATAGTGATCATGTAAAAACTTTTTTGAGATGGCCATTGTACTTACCGTATATTTTAGCATTTATATAAGGATATATGTAACCGAATTTATGGTGCGGGTGGCGGGAATCGAACCCGCCTCTTAGCCTTGGGAAGGCTACATAATAGCCGTTATACGACACCCGCGTTATCTTATGGAGCCACCTATCGGACTCGAACCGATGACCCCCGCTTTACGAAAGCGATGCTCTAGCCAGCTGAGCTAAGGTGGCACTATTTAGAGAAATTATACCAATATTCTTAAGTAGACTATTAAATATGGTCTAAAAAATCTGATATTATTTACTTACTAGAGATGAAAAAAAATATCCTAGAAAAAACGATTGAGGCTCCTGCCCAGGCACTTCAGAAGGGTGTTGAGGGTGGCCAAAAGTTTGCCAAAAATGTCCCCTTAAATGGCACTAAACCGTTTAAAAAGGCTAAGGATTATTGGTATACGTTAGGACCTGGCCTAACCACTGGTGCATCTGATGATGATCCTTCTGGTATAGCTACATATTCCCAAACAGGCGCTCAATATGGCTTCCGTCTGCTTTGGATGGCTGCTTTTACATTCCCTCTCATGGCCGTTATCCAAGAAGTATGTGCTCGGATTGGACTAGTTACTGGCAGAGGTTTAGCGGGTAATATCAGGGTCCATTTTGGCCGAAAAGTCCTCTACGTAAGCACTCTTTTACTATTTGCAGCTAACACCTTTAACATTGGGGCAGATATTGGTGCTATGGCTAATGCAGTTCAGCTCTTAAAGCCACAGTTTAATTTTACAATCCTGGCCATCGGCTTTACGTTGTTAATTCTTTTGCTTCAAGTATTTACGCCGTATGTTAAATATGCCCGTTATCTCAAGTGGTTAGCGCTAGTATTATTTGCCTATATTTTAGCGGCTATTTTAGCCCACCCTGATTGGCACACCATACTTAAATACTCTGCTCTGCCTCACATTACTTTCTCAAAAACCCAGATTCTACTGATATGCGCCATCTTAGGTACCACTATTACCCCTTACCTTTTCTTTTGGCAGACATCCCAGGAGATCGAGGAAGAAATTGCCGTAGGCGAGACTACTATTCGGTCACGATCAGGAGCAAAGCCTGAGGAAATAAAGAAGATGCGCATAGATGTTTGGTCAGGTATGTTTTTTTCTAACGTGGTCATGTTCTTTATTATTGCCGCCTGTGCTAGTGTCTTATTCACGCATGGTATAACAAACATCAATACAGCGGCCCAGGCAGCAAATGCTCTTCGTCCATTCGCCGGCAATGCTACTTTTTGGCTTTTTGCCGCCGGTATTATTGGTATGGGCTTATTAGCCATACCTGTTATGGCTGGTGCTAGTGCTTATGCTATAAGCGAAAGCATTGGCAAGCGTCAAGGTCTTAATTCCAAGCTTAAGCAAGGCTCAGCCTTTTACGGTGTAATCATTATATCTATGATTCTAGGCATGATTATGAATTTCTTAGGGCTTAACCCAATTAAAGCGCTTATTTACGCAGCTGTTTTAAACGGTATTGTTGCACCGGTAATAATAGTCTTAATCCTTCTGTTGGCACGTAATAAACACATTATGGGCGAATGGAAGAATGGTAAGGCAACCGCCGGGATTGGTTGGTTGTTGACCGGCGTTATGACTATATCTGGTTTAGCGGCTATATATTCCTTGTTCTAAGATCTATATGACTTAGAGGAAGGTATACCGAAAATCCGCCTCGTCTGGCAGTCTAACAGCACGCCCTTTGCTCACTTGCCTTTCCCACAGTGCTTGAGCCTCAGGTTCTTCATGAGCACCTGATCGTAAGGGCTCTTCATATTTTTGACGAGCGATGGTATCCATTGTAAGCAGACGTCTTGTGCCAAGGCCTTGTCTTCGGGGTCCAGTCGTTAGTGTATAGCCAACAAATGGGTGCCCTACCATGCCAGGCATACCGTTGAAGCTTCTGAAGAATCGGATTTCACCTATGCCTGTTACAGCACCTTGAGGGTCAGTGTCTACTACGAATGTATCTTCTTCACTGATATTGTCATCAGACTCTCCTGGTACCGTTCCTATGTATGAGGCATCTCCATTACGATGCCGTAAAACAGATAGATAGTCTAGTCCGATACGGTGTGCAGTATCTTCGTCTATCTTGGCACTAACAAAGAACGCTTCCCTTGCAGACTGAGGCACATTGCTAATATCGACAGAAGGTAGTAGAATATTTGCCTGTTGATGGGTTTCGGATAGTGGCAATTTAGGTGTTTCTGTCATTTTTATAAGGCCTGTTTTATATAAGTTTAGATAAATATAAGATACCACAAAAAGTGATATTTGTCCATATAGCGGGCCGCTGTTGTTAATTTTTGGAACTACTTCGTAGTTAAAGATACGTCACAACCGGAAATCTGGATTTATAGTAGTGTATGGACCTTAGGAGAAGGTTTATCGTGTGAGATAGCGCCATATCCTGCTATTTGAGCTTGAGTTATTTTAAGATCGTCATCAACATTTATATGCGAGGCAACTGGAGTGTTCGGACTATCATGAGTGGGGTCTTGTTCTCGCCTACTTTTAGCAAAGAGTATCGGTGTATTTTGAGGATTTATCTTCTCAATGTTTATCGATGTAGGGTCTATTATTTCGACACCCGGATGATAGTGTTCCATAATACTACTTTAGCATAAGAACAATAGAAAGTCAATGTGGCGGGCCCGACCGGATTCGAACCGGCGATCTTCTCCGTGACAGGGAGACGTGATAGGCCTCTTCACTACGAGCCCAAGACCAAATAGACAGGGGTAATCATAACAAATTAAGAGAAGAAAGGAAACGTTAATCTGTTAGAGACTAATGTATTCTTTAGGTGGGTTAGCTTTTTCTAGTGGATCGGTATAAGTAGTGATTGGCTGAAAATTAAACTGGATATGAGCTGCTTGGGCGGATGTGCCACTTAGAGAGATTAGTTTAACTATGTCTAAAGAATAACCGGTGTTAATTAAGGGCGATATCTGGCCTGGTTTTAGGGTAAATACCTCAGCTGTAATTTGCGGAGCGAGAGACTGGGTATCGGGTGTTATAGTAAACGGATATTGGCCGCCATTAGATTTTGTTGAGGTGTCATCTGAATACTGCTGGGCTTCAGTGGCAAAGTTTGCACCGCCTTTTAGCTGGCTTTCGATATTCGATGCTTCTTCATCTGTTGCTGTATCTAGTTTAGCGACAACTGCTTGCTGGAGGAGTTCCTGGGATAATTCTTTCTTGAAGTCATTGATTGTCCAACCCCAGTAGCCTCTTAGGACACTTTCCAACACCTGGTTGCTATTACCTAGTCTATTCTCTTCTTTAACCAGGGTTATTTCATTGTTTACTTGGCTACTAGTCACCTGGACGTTATATTTGCTGGCCAATTGTTTAACGTAGGCATCTTCCGTAACCTGATTCATAGCCTGTTTCTTTAAACTGGTCAATTGAAGCTTACCACTTGGTGTTGAGAAGTTTGCCTGCTGCTGTGTTTGGTAATAGTGCATGTTACGTCTGAGTTCAAACAGGTAGCTATAATATGACACCCAGCTTGGTCCGGCTTTAGCTACTGGGAATGGCAATACTTCTGATACGCTATAGACAAAGTCAGAGGTTGACTGGAAGACATATATCTCTATTATTGTGTAGGCTAAGAATAAAAATACGGCTAGGGATAGGATAGCAAGTGACAACCTTACAAAGCGGTGTCTGGATTGTTTCAGGGGGTAAATGAACTTTCGGGCACTGCCCAGTACCTTCTCGCGGTGTTCCGGCAGAGTATCTTCCGTTATCTTGGCAACTTCAGATAAGGCCCCTTTTAGTTTATCTTCGGGTTTTATGCTTTTAGTAGAAGGCAGTCTAGCTATTGCCTTCCTAAGCCTAGGGCTCTTAAACTTCTTTAATTTCTTTTTCTTCATCCTCTACTAACCGGTTAATAGGGTATTCACTACTGTCTATCCCCTCTTTACGTAAAATACTCAATATTTTCTTCTGGACTCTAGCTGGGTGGTGGACTTCTTTAATATCTAGTTCACCAACATAAGTCTGCATATTTATCGTACCATACCCAAGCAGTGTTTCCTGAAGCCCGTTGATTGAATAGTTAACAGACTGTATTTGAGTTAAGGACAGATCGGCAACTGAGCGGTGAAAGAAACCTTTCTGGGTTATCTGGATGAACCTCTTATCGGTTACTATAAAGACACTAAAGTACCACCCCAGCCAGGATGGAAAGAATATTATTAGGCCAAGAACTATGCCAATACCCAGTCCGCCAAAGAAATAGCTAAAGCCAAGTAGTGGCTTAACTGCTACTGGTAAAACACCTAACAAGGGGCCAAACATACCAAAAACAAGACCTTTGCGCATAACTATCGGGTGTTTATGGAAAACATAGAGAACCTCTTCATCATCGTACTGATCGGCAAAGTATTTATGGTTTTCTTTGATGTTTTCAGCCATAAGAGTATTTTAGCAGAAACTGGTGCCCCCAGCAGGATTCGAACCTACAGCTTCTCCTTAGGACGGAGCTATTTTATCCATTGAACTATGGGGGCCTAAAGGCTACTTATCTGATCCGCTTACTAGAGTAAATTTATCATGAACTGACTCATATTCGAAAATTTCATCATCTTTAAACCAGTGGGCTATCTCTTGTTTGGCTTCGCTGGCGTCATCTGAAGCATGAATCAGGTTAGGGATAGACACCTTTTTGCTATTGGCATATTCAAAGCTTATATGTGAGAAATCTCCCCGGATAGTCCCTGGCTCGGCGGCCTTAGGTTCAGTCGTACCAACAAGTTTACGGACTAAAGAAACTGCTTCTACGCCTTCCAGCACCATAGCCATGACCGGTCCTGTTTGCATATATTTAATGGTGACGTCAAAAGCTTCTTGGCCGCGGCGGGAAATCATTTTACCTATTGTTTCGTAATGATGATAGTAATGCTCTTCGCTTGGGCTTACTACCTTGGAGGCGACAATTTTAAGTCCTACTCTTTCAAAACGAGTAATTATCTCTCCTATTATTCCTCTTTGCATCGCGTCGGGTTTCAGGATTACTAGTGTTCGTTCCATATCTTTTCCTTTTTAGTTACTTAGATTGTAACAAAAATTAGGCCTATAAGCATACTGGTAAGCTTAAACGTAATGTCGTACAATATTACATATGGCTGAAAAGAATTTTAACAAAATAAAAACAGACTTTTTAGAATATTTAGAGATTGAACAAAACCGCTCTCAAAAGACCATTGAAAATTATGACCACTATCTCACCCGTCTTGAAGACTTCTCTGGTGAAATAAACGTCTCAGACATAGATCAAGAGCTCGTTAGGAAATGGCGGCTTTGGCTAAACAGACTAGCCACTAATAGCTCTAATGAATTAAGTAAGACTACCCAGAATTATCATTTAATTGCCTTAAGAAGCTTTCTTAAGTACTGTGCTAAACGGGACATAGCTAGTTTAAGCCCGGATAAGATAGAGCTAGCCCGGACAAAAAGACCGCAAGTTACCTTTCTTAATGAAGAAGAGTTAGGACGACTATTTAGCCAGACGAACACAAAAACTAACGTCGGACTTAGAGATCGAGCAATTCTTGAGCTTCTTTTTAGTTCAGGATTACGTGTTAGCGAGCTGGTAAGTTTAAATCGGGACAGTATCAATCTTACTCGTCGTGAGTTTATGGTTAGGGGCAAAGGACAAAAAGACCGTCCGATATTTATTAGTCAAAGTGCGGCTGATTGGATAACAAGGTATTTGGATAATCGTAAAGATGCCTCTAAGGCCTTATTCATAAGATATAGCGGTAGTAAGAAAGTAGATCTAAGCGGGAACTTCCTTAGGTTAACAGTTAGAAGCGTTCAGAGACTCGTCTCAAGATATGCTAGATTAGCCGGTATTACAAAGCATGTTAGCGTTCATACTCTAAGACATTCATTTGCAACAGATTTACTAATGAATGGCAGCGACATTAGAGCCGTTCAAGCTATGCTTGGTCACAGTAATATTGCCACTACCCAAATATATACCCATATTACTGATCCTCATCTTAAAGCTGTACACGAAAAGTTCCATACCAATAAGGTGTTAGAGTAACTTTAAAGATAGATACCTTTAGTATTGAGCCAGGAACTAATGCTACTACCAAATAGCCGTAGTATTATTGCCGCTAATATTAGAAATGGGCCGTAAGGTATTAGAGTCCTCCTGTTTAACTTGCCTGAGGCCAGGAAAGGAATTGATAGAAGGCTTCCGATCACAGAGGCAAAGAAGATCATTAGCACTGCGTCTAGTGCGCTACCTAAATAAAGCCCAAGCACAGCACCAAGTTTTACGTCCCCTCCTCCGATCCACTTTCCCTTAGATACCTGGAAGAGTATGTAAAACACACCTCCGCCTATTAAAAAGCCGACAGCCGAGTTAGTAACGTAATGTAAGCCTCCATTAAAGAATATTAAGGTAGCTAGTATTTGGACTAGAACCAGCCCGTATAATAAATAGATAATTTTATTGGGAAGAGTCAGCCATCTAATGTCATAGACAGCAAGGGCTATTAGGTTAATTAGTATTATTAACCAGATGACGAAGTAAAAAACCCCCTGAGAGTTGAATGTGTACGGCCAATATATATAAGAAAGAATAAAAAGAAGAGTTGTTACAATCTCTACTAGCGGGTATTGAACAGAAATACGCCTGTGGCAGTAACGACACTTACCTCCAAGCATAAGCCAGCTTAAAACAGGTATGAGATCTATAGCTTTAAGTTCATGCTTACAGTCCGGACACATAGACCTCCCGGTCAGTACTGAATACTTGGAAGCTTTAGATTTAGAGCGCATATAAAGGCGCCAAACAAAAGCATTTACAAAACTCCCCATAGCCAAACCAATTAATATCAGGATTATGTCTATTTCCATACAATATCTCTATTATAGGCTAATAATATTAAGCAACTGCGACCATCTCTTAAAGCCACAGTTGCTTTTGCTAAATTAACAGTCTTGTTTTAAATATACTGTTTATTCTTGAACACAGTACCAGTCGGCTTTGGTAGAGCTTGTCTCTATCTCATAAAGGATAGCTACGCCTCTAGTATCGACCGTTGTCGTGCCGGTTGCACCCGTTGGGAAAGTTTGGCCAGCAGTTGCTAAGGTACAACTTGCACCGAAATCAACTACTATTGTGCCGTCTGTAGAAGGTGATGCAGCGGCAAAAGCATATGCTCCTGTTTGAGGTGAAATTGCCTCGCTGGCCTGAATGTGACCAGTAGCAACTGCACCAGTTGGATTAGCTACCGTTCCGGTACTTACTGTAATGGTGCCGTCAGTAGTTGGTTGACTAATGGCAGTAGGTATTGCTCCATCATTATTGCCCTCAAAACTTTGAATTGTTGTGGCAATGTTATTAGCGTCTGTAGTAGTATTAGTATTCTTTCCTGACCTTTGCAGATCCGGAACAGCAATCAATACAATAATTAAGATCAATGCCGCGATTGCTAGCACGATCAAGGTTTCTACGATTGTAAAACCTTCATTTATCTTTTTAAGTTTTGTGTACATCTGGCAAATGCCCCCTTAGCATCTGTTAGCATTTCGCTTATGATTAAATCTTACTGTTTATGTCTAATAATAGCAATAATTTATCCACAGACCTACTGACCAGCAGTAGAGATGGCTCCTGAACCGGCCAGACCATATATAGGCAGTAATATTGCGGCTACAATAACCATGGCTACTATCCCGAGCAGAACCATCATGACAGGTTCGATTATGGTCGATATACTGGCAACGATGTTATCGACCTCTTTTTCATAATAATCAGCTGATTTATTCAGCATGGCCTCAACTGATCCGGAACTTTCGCCGATACTAATCATACTTGGTACAAGTGGCAAGAAGTTAGGATCTCCGGTCAAACTGTCACCCAGGGATTTGCCACCTTTTACCTTCTCTGCCGCCTTATTTATAGATTGTCGAACCTGATAATTAGCAACATTTTCAGAAGTAATTTGAAGTACATTTAGTAGAGGTACGCCAGCTCCTATAAGTGTTGCCGCTGTTCGGCTAAATCTAGCCATATAGATCATTCTGAAAAGAGATTTAAATGGTGGTGTATTAATTTTCAGACTATCAAGTACTTTTGTACCCGATTCTGTTTTGAACCATTGGAAAAGTATAAAACCACCACCAATTACGACTATAGCTACTACCCACCAATATTTGGTTATGAAATGTGAGACTGCAAGCAGAAGTCTGGTTTCAATAGGTAGAGTTGTCCCTGGGAAACTGGTATAAAGAAGCTGGATTTGAGGAACAACCTTCACCATCATGAAGACAATTACGGCTAGCATTACAAGAACTATTACAATCGGATATACCATTGCTCCGCGGATCTTGCTTGTAATATCGGCATCTTTTTCCAACTGGTCAGCAATCCTCACTAATGCCTGATCCAATGTTCCCGAAGTTTCGCCAGCGGCTACTAGGTTAACAACAACCCTATTGAAAACGTTTGGGTACTTACTTAATGAATTAGAAAGCGACTTACCACCCTCTATATCCGAGTTGATGCTATTTATCATAGCTTTTAGGTTTTTATTTTTTGTTTGCTCGGCAACGTTACGTAGGCTCTGCGAAAGAGGTAAACCAGCATTAATAAGTGTTGCTAGTTGCCTGAAGAAAAGAACTTTGTCTTTAGCTTTTATACGATGTAGTCTACTTCCTACGCCACTGATAGAGACTCGCTCAGCCTTAATATCTATTGGTACCAGGCCTTCTGTTCTAATACTCTTTGCAGCTTCTTTTTCAGATGCCGCTTCGACACTTGACTTTATTACCTTGCCTATTGATGGGTTTTTAGCCGAATAGCTATAAGTTGGCATGCTAGTCCCTCATGAGCCTGTCTAGTTCATCCAGATCAACAGCGTAGTTCCGAGCTTCATCGTAGCTGATGGTGCCGGCTTTAATTAGGCCAACGAGGGTATGATCCATAGACTGCATGCCAAATTCTGCACCTGTCTGAATAACTGCTTCTAGCTGGTGACTCTTACCTTCCCTAATAATATTTCTGACTGCTGGGTTAGCAATTAGGATTTCGGCAGCCGCGATTCTGCCTCCACCAATAACTGGAATTAGACGCTGGGAACAAATAGCCATCAGAATGTTAGCTAGCTGGGCTCTAATCTGGGCTTGCTGGTGAGGCGGGAATACGTCAATCATTCTGTCAATGGATTGGCTGGCTGAGTTGGTATGAAGTGTAGCAAGCACTAGATGTCCTGTTTCGGCAATAGTAATAGCACTGGCAATAGTTTCAAGATCACGCATCTCACCTATTAATACAACGTCTGGGTCTTCTCTTAGAGCGGACCTAAGGGCTGCACTAAAAGAGTAAGTATCATAGTGAACTTCCCTTTGGACAATAATAGATTTCTTTGAAGCATGGGTATATTCAATAGGATCTTCAATAGTAATAATGTGTCTGGACTGTTCGAAGTTTATCTTTTGAATTATTGAAGCCAGGGACGTTGATTTGCCTGACCCTGTTGGCCCAGTGATTAAAACTAGTCCTCTTGGAAACTCGGCAAATTTGTTTACTACTGGAGGCAAACCAAGGGCTTCAATTGCTGGGATAGCATTAGGTATTAAACGGAAAGCGCCTGCCAGATTGCCTCTTTCGTGGAAGGCATTTACTCTGAATCTGCCTAAATCACCAAAGGCAAAACTAAAGTCATACTCTTTGTCTTTAATTAAGATCTGTTTTTGCTCATCATCGAGTATGGAGAAGAGTAAGCTCTCTACATTCTCTTCTGTTAGGGGGTCAGCTTCGGGAACTGGGAATAGATTGCTGTCTATTCTAATCATCGGCGGCAGACCTACTTGAATATGAAGGTCAGAGGCCTTCTTTTTTATTACATCTTCAAGTAGAGGCTCTATGCGTGGCTTACTGTCCATATCCCACCTTTAAGTTTTTCATTATTTGTCTTCATCATAACTCTTCCGAGGATATAACTCTATCGATTTCTTGGATTGTTGTTTGCATTGTTAATGCTTTCAGATATCCATCTTCGCGCATTGATATCATTCCCTCTTTTCGAGCTACTTCGCTAATTTTATTTGCAGTAGCTCTATCTAGGATTAACTGCTGGATAGTAGGCGTAACCTCGAAGGCTTCATAAATACCTACTCGGCCGCTAAAGCCACCTGGAGAACGGGGGCTATCAACGCCTCTAGCTAAAGTATACCCATTTTGACCTTGTAAGGGCAAGTTGTTATAGCCAAGGTCATTAAATACCGCCTCAATGTCTGTATTAGCCGCCGGTAAAATATTGTTAACCACCTCTTTAATGGCGGCCGTTTCAATAGCGCTTGACTTATATTGGCTATGCTCGTCAGTAATTTTGCGTACCAGACGCTGGCCGAGAACTGTCCGGATTGTTGATGCAATTAAGAACGGCTCCACACCCATATCAAGAAGTCGGGGTAATATTCCGGCAGCTGAATTAGTATGGAGGGTACTAAAAACTAAGTGGCCAGTTAAAGACGCCTGGATAGCGAGTTCCGCTGTCTCTTTATCTCTTATCTCCCCGACCATAATTATGTCTGGATCCTGCCTGAGTATAGATCTTAAACCAGTGGCAAATGTTAGGCCGACTTCAGGATTCACCTGAATCTGGTTAATCCCCTCAATTTTATATTCGACCGGATCTTCCATAGTGATAATGTTGACGCTCTCACTCTTTACTTCCTGTAGAAGAGCATACATAGACGTAGTCTTACCTGAACCAGTAGGGCCTGAGGTTAATATCATTCCACTAGTTGCGGTAATGCCTTTTCTAACAGCTCTGAGGGTCCTACCCTTATAGCCCATAGATTCTAGGTCTAAGGCGGTGCTGGTTTTATCGAGCAATCTAATAACAATTTGCTCGCCCCATACAACTGGCGAAATAGCTATTCGAAGGTCAATCTTTTTCTTACCTACAATTATCGAAAAGTCACCGTCTTGGGGAATGCGGTGTTCATCAATCTTTAAGTTAGACAGAATCTTTACCCTTGAAACCATAGCTGGTTCGACATTTTTAGGCAGTTTCATTATTTCTCTTAAGACACCATCAACCCGACAGCGAATTTTAAGCTCAGTTTCACTTGGTTCCATATGGATGTCACTAGCCCGGTTATTAGCGGCAAAATCTAGGATGGTATTTAAGGCCTTGGTTATTGGTGATTCCTGAACTACACTTTGGATATTTTTACCGCCCGTTTCGGCTTCGGTTTTATTTAGTACTTCAGCACCTTCACCGGAATATTGGACATCGGCAGTGTCATCAATCTTAATTTTGTACTGTTTAAGAACGTTCTTAATCCCCTCTTCGCTGGCAGCATAGACCTTTATTGGTCTGCCTATCTTGTTTTGCAGGAAGTCTACTGCCTGAATGTTATCGGCATCAAGCATGGCAACAATAACCTTGTTGTCTATTTCGCCTAAAGTAACAGCCATATAATGTTCAGCTACGTCTTTAGGCAAAAGCTCTAATGAAGACGGTTCGACATAAGCATCTTTTAGGTTTACGTATGGCAGATTGTTAGCATGGGCTATATATTTTGTTAACTGTTCATTGTTTATATATTTATCTTTAACTAGTATTGATACCAGCGATTGGTGCTCTTTTTCGGCTTTTTGCTTTGCCTCGGTAATTTTATCGGCCGTAAGTAGGCCGTCTTTGAGGAGATTGTCTTGAACAGATTGCTGCGTATCTTCGGATAAAACGCTCATTGTTTAAGACCCTCGCTATTGGTTGTTAAAAGGTGTCTGGCTATTGTTAGGCCCAATATTAATAATCTGAGTTGGATCAATAGCTTGAGGGTTGAAGTACTTACTGGATGGTGCTTTAAAGTCTGAACTGATTACAGGTACTACATCTACCTGGGTACCAGTACTGGCATAGTTAGAGAATAAAAACTTATCCGCCAGGATAGCTATAAATATCGCACCTAAGAGTGAACCGGCTAGCATAACTATTTCTTTTTGTTTCATTTAGTCCACCTTCTTGGTAGTTATATTAAACTGAGAAGCAGGTTGGAAATACGTCTGGGCAGTTACATCTAGGTTAACATCAGATTGACCACCAGATAAGACTAAAGTTTGGAACTGGAAAGGTCTTATTGATAGTTGGAATTCATTGATTAAGTTTTGTATGTTTTGATACGGGCCATCGACAGTAAAGGTAAATGGCATAGCTACCGCCTGACCGTTGGGACTTGTTGAGACTGTACCTGATTCATCAGTCCCGCCAATGGAGTCAATTTTGACACCTTGGTTATTCAGAAGTACTTCAAGACTACTGGCTAATGCTGGGTAGTCATATAAACTTGGCAGGCTGTCTAGAATTATTTTAGCATTATCGTTACTTACGCCGGTAACGGGTGTTCCTAAAAGATTGGTACTGGCATCGTTAAAGTTTATATAGCTATTTTGCAGAGTATTTGCCACTGAGACATCTTTTTGAAGCTGGTTGCGCGCTGTTGTATCGTCATTAATTACCTGTCTCTGAAAACTCAGCTTACCCCAAAGAGCATGCCCGGCAATAATGCTAAAGATAAACAGAAATATGGCGGCAGAAGCAAATGTCATCATTGTCGCTCTAGATTTTTCAATTTGTTCTCTTTTTACGGATAATTGAGCCATATTTCCTCTTATGATGACTTGTTAGATTTAAATAATGCCGGCTGATTAAGGATTGAACGGGTTGTAATTTCGGTTGGTACCTGGAGTGTTACGTTATTGCTGCTATTAAACAGTGCTGGATCAAAGTTGCAGGTTATGGAGTACTGTGCCTGGGAGCCACTAGTCTGGCTATTGTCGTAGTTGAACGAAGAAAGAATTACCGCATTAAAAGCCTGATTATTCTTTGTATTGTCAGTTAAATTACTATAAGTTGCGTATTTCAATGTGTCGACGTAGGTGTTTACTGTCGACAGTGTGTCTGCTGCACCAGTTATAGAAATGGTGTTGGCCGTGAAGCTGATATTAAGTGATGAAATGGTAACATTAACTGGTGTTAAGTTTGTTATATAGGTAAACAGCCTGGATACGGTCGGAGTTTGAGCCTCAAGTTGAGGTAAACTCTTTAGCTGGTTTTGGATAGTTAGGACTTCATTCAGGTCCTTATTTGATACAAGTGTGCTTTTTGATGAATTAATCTGATTATCTAAACTGTTAATTGATGAGTGCTGGATAAGGTCAACGTAGACAAATAAGAATAAGAAAACGGCCAGAGAAATCGAGCCTACAATAACTGAAGCAGTTACCACTAAATGCTCCAAGCGCTTAGTGCGCAGATACTGCATTTTTACATCTGGTAATAAATTAAACTCCGCCATTTTTCCTCTCTGCCAATCCGGCAGCTATGCCGAATTGATTAGAAACTGCCATCAATTCATTTTGTCTTGATGGATCATAAAGCACATTGCGCCAAGCATTGCCTATTTCGACATTTATGCCGAATCTATTAGCTAGGAAAACCGGAAACTCGGGTATGGTAGCGGCTGCGCCGCTAACTATAATACGGTCAATTTTTGTATTCGTGTAGCGGCTAGAAAAAAACTTAATTGATTTCTCAATCTCGTTAATAATGACATTAATAGTACCGATAATGGCCTGATAGACTTGGCCTTCGAGCTTATCTTTGCCAAGACCGAACTTATTTATCAGCTGTTCGGCCTGTTTTTCATCAACGTTAAGGTTCTGGGCACCGGTTCTAATAATCACTTCACTGCCCGTAGCTATTGTTCTGGTTAAGCGTGGTGCTCCGCCTAAAGTAATAGCAAGATCAGTGCTTTTACTGTCAACATAGACAACTACTTGGGGAGGAGCTGCGCCGGGTTCATTAAGTGCCCGGCAAAGTGCCATAGTATCTGGTTCAAAAGCTATAACGTTGAGCCCAATGCCTTCTAGCATGTCAAGATACTTTTCAACGAAGTTATTGGTAACGCTTGAAAGTAAGACCTCGACTTTATTTTTATCCTGTGGTGAATCACCAATTACTGCCCAGTCAAACTTGGATTCTTCGCTGGATGTTGGAATTAAAGAACCAACCTGTAACTTGATAGCCTTAGATAATTCGTTATTAGGCAGACGATCCATATCGACAACTGTTGTAAAGACCCTTTGCGAAGGTATGCCGACAGCTACATTCTTAGTTGATACTTGGCTCTTAGTGACGAGATCAGCAATTATATCGGCTAGTTTTTGCTGATCAGCTTTAGAATCACTGAAAGCTAACTTACCGTCTATCGGTACAAAAGCATAACGTACTAGTGATTTACTGGGAGGGTTACCTTTTAGTTGTACCAATCGTACTTCTGTTGATCCGATATTGAGACCGAAAAAATCAGTGATCCCACTCAAGATATTCATATGGCTGATTATAGCATAAGCTTTACAGAGTAAAAGCCTCTTTTTTAATATAAATCTAAAAAAACGACATAACGTGCGTAGGTTTTAGTAACAAAGATATTTTGAGATCAAGTCTGATTTGTCTCTGTCTGACGACAAAAGAATCCCGGGTTAAGAATTTACTTGCCCTGGTCGCCACCAGTTGAATAACCAACAGCTATTTCGTTCTCATTGACTAATATGCCTTGTTTGTCGAGATGTGCTTCAGTTAGTGGCATACCCGCATCAGTAGTCGGTTCTTTGACTATAGCCATATCACTGGCTACATCTATTGGTCTCTTTTGATTGAAGTTAGGTTCATGTTCTTGTGTATAAGCTAGGTATGTTTGCTTACCTACTTTAAATACAATCGGCTCACCCTTAGCAGTACCTATAGGGCCCGGTATATCAATATCATGTGCAGATACTTTAGCTTGCTTACCTTGTTCTAGACCAGCAATAACACTAGTTAATGCTCTTAGTGGGGTTTCATTATTAGAATTGCTTCTGGCACTAATAGCAGCTCTCTGGGATGGTCGGGTACTGGCACTTGCCTTAGTCATTCCAACTCCGCTGGCAGCTATTAACAATGCAGAAGCAGCAGTTAATGCTTTAATCGGTTTTTTATAAAGTGGGTCTTGGTTGTGATTATGTTTCATGATAGGTAATATAGCATAAGTTTGATGGTTTGTCAATTTATTAGTCGGTGCTTATTTGAATCCATCTGTTAAAATAGTTGCATGTCTTCATCTGTCTCCTGCGGTATAGTTGGCTTACCCAACGTCGGTAAATCCACTTTATTTAATAGTTTAACTAATGCCGGGGCATTGGTAGCTAACTATCCTTTTGCAACGATTGATCCCAATATTGGCATTGTCGAAGTCAGAGATGAAAGACTTGATGTTTTAGCTAAGATATATGATTCAGACAAGATTGTGCCGGCAACTTTAAATATCACCGACATTGCCGGCTTGGTAGCAGGCGCCAGCCAAGGTGAAGGATTGGGTAATCAGTTTCTAAGCCATATTAGATCTTGCCAGGCAATCGTAGAAGTAGTCAGAGTTTTTGAAGATCCAACTGTCAACCACGTAGGTAACGAGCATAATCCAAAAAAAGATATTGATACGGTTAACACTGAGTTGGTCCTAGCTGATCTAGCCACAGTTGAAAAAAGAATAAAGACTATCGAGAAGGAAGCTAAGGCTAATCCAAAGTTAAATATTGTATTCGATCAGTATAAGCGTGCTTATAAAATTCTAAATTCGGGTCAGCCACTCTGGTCAGCAGCTGAAGAATTTGATCATTTAAGAGAACTTCAGCTTCTAACATTAAAGTCCGTTATCTATCTATTTAATATGGATGAAGACAATCTAAATAATGAAGAGCTAAGGAAAAAACTGACAAATTTGGTTACCCCTACCCCCTCCCTGTTTGTCTGCGCTAAATTAGAAGCAGAGTTAAGCGGCCTTGACGAGTCAGACAGGAAAGAATTGCTTAGTAGTTACGGCCAGGAAAAGTCAGGTCTGGAACAATTAACAAAAGCCCTTTATTCACTGCTTGGCTTACAAAGCTTTTTAACAGCCGGCAAAAAAGAAGTCAGAGCCTGGACTGTAAAGAAAGGGTCGACAGCTCCTCAGGCTGCTGGAGTAATCCACACCGATTTTGAAAAAGGCTTCATCGCTGCTGAGATTGTGAGCTATAAAGACCTGGTTGACAGAGGTTCAATGGCGGCTGCAAGAGCGGCTGGCAAAGTTAGGACCGAGGGCAAAACTTACGTCGTTAAAGACGATGACGTTGTTGATTTTAAATTTAACGTCACCAAGTAGTCTAAACTGACGATGTTAAAGAACTTACCTTTTTCCTGATATATATAAGGGGAAATTTTGAACAAGCAATCCTTAAAGGATCTAATCCACCTTCTGACCTAGTAACTGTGGAGACCGGTGTATCAGATTTATGACGTAAATCCATATTGGATAAAGTGTTTTTTGCAGCATTTCTGTATTTGCCAAAAATCTCGTTTACACCGTCTTCATATAAATCTGAAGTGGATACGTTCTGTTCAGCGAACGAGGGTTCATTAATCAAACTATCCTTTAGCGGCACTATTTTAACAGCAGCCGTTTTCAGGTCCTCATCGGGATTTAGGCTTACAGCTGGCTCAATAGGCTTTAATGAGTGGCCTTCTTTTACCGCCTTGGGCAAATACTCTTCTGACGCACGTGCTCTTAAGCTTTGCTCAACTTTCTGGATTTCAGCCATCCGCCTTTGAACATGAGCGATTAATTTCCGAAGTCTTTGTTGGCTAACGCTTTTGAACGCAAGGTTCTTTAAACCAGCCGTGATACAGATGCTGGCATTCATCATACGGTGAGAATAGTCTATCTGATTTATGGTCTCGAATCTAAGATCCTCAACTGTTAGGAATTTAAATGGTTTCTTATCTATAAGCAGTACCCTGATATTGGTAGCACATAGAAGCGCTATACCATTTTCATACCAGCCATTCACACATTCGAATATCTCCTCATCAGGCAATAGTATTTCAGCAAGTTCATAAGTCTCTGCTGTATTCCACCCTTTTTGGTAATGAATCCTATCTAACTGGTCATCAACAGATTTGGCACTTACCATAATTGCCTCCTCGTAGTTACAATATTATTCTCATCTACCGTTTGATGCCGTAATGTACATTACTTATATATCGGTACATTTATCACACTCCTCTTATATCATTTCGAATTCCTTAGTTATGATGCCCGTAAACTGGACAATGATTAAATCCTAATCCATAATTAACGTATGTTGGCTAAACCCTCACAATCAGCCAAATTGGTGGACTTCTTCAAAGTTTCTGGAATTAAGCAAACATTCAAAAAGGGTGACTATATCATTCACCCCGGTGAAGTCCTTTCGGCTGTTTACTATATCGAGCAGGGCCTGGTGAAGGCTTACGACATAACCAAATATAACGAAGAAAATCTGCTAATTATTCGTAAAGAGGATGAAATCTTTCCTCTTATCTGGGCAATTACTGGACGGGAAAGACAAGTTATTTACCGCACACTGGCACAAACTACTACTTGGCGAGTTAGCCGCAGCCAGTTACTGGAGTTTATTAACAAAGAGCCAGAGATAATGGCCCCCCTTCTTGACATGACGGTTGAAATGTACCGTCTTCATAGCGAAAGAATATTAAACCTTGAATACCGCACAGTACGAGAACGAATCGTTTCTTTCCTATTCACTATGTCTCAGCGATTTTCTGTCCAGCAGACAAGTGACGGTTTGATGATTGGCGTACCGCTGCGTCATCAGGATATTGCCAGCTCTATTAATGCGTCAAGAGAAACTACATCCCGCGAGCTTTCTTTGCTCGAACGAAAAGGTCTTATAGAGTCTAAGCAATCGTATATATATCTAAAAGACGTCGGCACACTTAAAAGTTACATTAACTAACTACTGCCAGTTTAGGATATTTTGATTAACAATCTTGAGTATTGTTTCATGGTCGGGCACATCTTGCAGGTCATAGTAATGATTAGTGTCGGTAAATTCCTCAACGACACTTAGACAATATATGTCATCGGCATGAACATGCATCCAGTCAACTACTTTAACGCTAGCTATCGGCGTAGCCACTATGATCTTTTCATATTTAACGGTCTTTAAAAAAGTCATAATTAAATCAAGCTTGAAACTGTCAGCCAGGCCTTCAGAAGTTAAGATAATATTCTGACCATCAAGAGCATCCCGGTCAACGATACCAGCTTCACCAATTATGTCATTAATATCGTGAAATTTATTGATCTTTTGCTCTTCAATAAATCCCCTGTTTTCATCAGCTATTTCATCTAGATCTGCTTTGGAGTACTGAGGGTTATAGACAAACTGACCGTCAGGCGCTATACCGCCTACTGCCCATGGCTCGCGGGGCAGGTCTATTTCCTGGCTAATAGTTATACTTAGAGCGCAGTGTAGCCGGCCGGAAATTTCAGCCCCGATAATTGCACCGCCATCATCTAGAGCTACGACAGCACAGTTTTCATACCTATATTTATCAGCTAATCTACTAGCTAGCATCCTGCCGACTTGGTGACGACTATGGAAATACATTACTTAAATATTAGACTAACCGGAAGTTGTTTACGAGCCTATGTTTTAGATTGCTCAGGTTTTAATTCTTTCCCTGTAGTCACCGCTAGTCGTATCGACAGAGACAATATCGCCTTGTTTTATAAAGGCTGGGACCTTAATGGTAATCCCCGTTTCGAGCGTTGCTTCCTTAGTTATTGACGACGAAGTATCACCTTTTATAGCATTTTCTGTGTAGCTGACCTTCAGCGGAACATTTTTAGGAAGCATTATACCAATTGGCCGTTCACTGAAAAACTGAAGGTCAACCAGGTCGCCTTCTTTAATGTACTGGCCGCTGCCTTCAATAACATCAGTTGGCACAGAGAACTGCTCAAAAGTGCCGCCGTTCATGAAATAAAAGTTGCTGTCATCCTTATATAAATACTGGACTTTTTGCTGGCTGACGTCAGCATTATTAAATTGTTCATTGCCCTTAAAAGTCTGCTCTAGTACCTTGCCGTCAATCAGACTTTTAATCCGAACATTGACGATAGATCCGCCCCGGCCCATTACTTTTTGGGCATAGTTAACTACCTTATATGGTTCGCCTTCGAACTCAAAGATCGCACCCTTTTTAAGATCAGTTATTGATAAGGCCATGTTAGTTAGATGCTATGAATGGTAGTAGCGCAATGTGTCTTGCTCTTTTTATAGCAACGCTTAAGTGCCGCTGCTGACTTTCACTAAGACCAGTCTTTTTCCTGGGCTCAATCTGACCGTAAATGTTAACGTAGCGCTGCAGTGTCTTAAAGTCTTTGTAGTCAAAATAAGCTACTTCACTTCGGTGTTTAAATATCTTTGCCATATGTTCTCCTAAAATGGTATCTCGTCTAAATTAATAGGTTCATCGCCGATATCTTCAATAACGACATCTTTCTTGGCAGCTTTTTTGGCTTTTGGTTTTTTGGATTCACCTTCGGCCTCTGGTTCTCTGGGAACATTCTCGGCTTCACTGTCAGCTGATCCGCGGCTGTCTAAGAATGTAACATCGTTAGCTAGTACTTCAACTTTAGATCTCTTTTGACCTTCCTGTTCCCAGCTGCGGCTTTGCAGACGTCCCTGGACGAGACATCGGCGTCCTTTTGTCATATATTGGGCTACCCGTTCGGCCAATGGTCCCCAGGCAACAATATCGACATAATCGGTAGCTTCCTGCCATTCACCGCTAGAATCTCTATAGCTTCTATTTAAGGCCAGACTAAAGCTAACTACATTCTGACCGCTAGGTGTCGTCCTGAGCTCAGGATCCCTAGTTAAATTGCCCATCAGTGTTACTTGGTTTAAACTTCTTGCCATTTCTTTCGTCTCCTTAAGAGGTTATCCCTTCTTATATATCTATAACGTATCCTTTAGATGATATTAAAGTCAAATTAAAGTACTTCAGCATTTAATAATTACTCTTCGCTTTCTTCTTCCTTTTCCTCTGGTTCATTATCTGACTGCCCTCCCCTTTTCGAAGCCTGTTCAGCTTTTCTGGCTTTTTCAGCTTCGGCTTTAGCAATGGCTTTAAGGTCTGGTTTAGTTACTAAAAAGCGGATAACTTCATCAGTAATATTTAATATGGCATCAACTTTACTGACCGCAGCTGGCGGTAACAAAATGGTGTAAAAGACATAGATGGCATGCTCATTACCTTTAATTTTGTAGGCTAATTTACGTTTGCCCCAGTTATCGATTGACTTAACTTCACCACCATTATCTGTAAAGATCTTTTTAACTCTGTCTTCTGCCTTGGTTAAATCGACCTCTAAATCGGGGTCATAGAGCACTGCTACTTCGTATTTATTCACAATATTCTCTCCTTGGCTTAATTGGCTACGCACACTAGGGGTCATAGCCTAAAGTTATTTAATCGTTTTAGTATAACGTATCTGTTAAATTTAGTCAATTAACGTTCGGGGTAGCTGTCATCATTCTCATCTTCAGGAACTTCTTCACTATCTGGACTAGAAGAGCCAAATACTTCGCCTAAAGAGCTGACTAATACTTCCCTTGGCCTGGAGCCGTCGGCAGCGCCAATAATACCCTGCTCTTCCATTGTTTCAATAAGTCTGGCAGCCCGGCCATAACCAATTCTCAGTCTTCTTTGAAGCAAGCTGGTACTAGCTTTATGGCTTTCAATAACAACGCTGACAGCATCACGCCACAAATTATCGTCTGCTTCATTAAAACCATCACCTATAGACATGCCCCTCCCTAACTGGACCGGCTGGGAAACTACCTCATCATCATATTGTGGCGGCCTTTGCATCCTAATAAAGTCATTAACCTTATTAATCTCAGATTGTTCGATATATGCTGCCTGAACACGCTTAGGTTTCGGCATATCTGCAGTAAGCAGCAGCATATCTCCGCTGCCCAGCAGTTTCTCGGCACCTATCTGGTCGATGATTGTTCTGGAGTCAACTTGTGAGGCGACAGCAAAGGCAATACGAGCTGGCATATTAGCTTTAATAAGGCCGGTAATAACGTCAACTGAAGGTCTTTGGGTAGCGAGAACCAAGTGAATACCGACAGCCCTAGATTTCTGCGCCAGACGAACAACTAAACTTTCAACATCGCGGGAAGCTAGCATCATAAGATCGGCTAATTCGTCAATAACAATCACAATATATGGCATGCCTTCAGAACCGTTTTGGTTGTTATAATCTTCGATATTCCGTTTATTGGCAGCTGCCAGACTTTTTAGGCGGCGGTCCATCTCAGCAACTGCCCATTTAAGAGCAGAGATGCACTTTTCAGGTTCATTTATAACTGGTGCGAGTAGATGGGGTAGATCATTATATAGGCCCATTTCAACATGTTTAGGATCAACTAGAATTAGCTTTAGATCAGACGGCGAGTTTCTATATAGCAGGCTGGTAATTATGGTGTTCATCATGACGGATTTACCGGCACCTGTTTGCCCGGCAATTAAAAGATGCGGCATATATGAAAGATCGGCCACTATTGCTTTACCGGCGATATCCTTACCAATAGCGAATGCCAGCGGGCTTTTTGCTTCAGCCCACTCGTTAGAAGCCATAATACTGCTTATCCTAACCGTTGCCGGCTTCACATTTGGCACTTCAATGCCAACTGCCCTTTTACCGGGTATTGGTGCTTCCATCCTAATTGAATGAGCGGCTAGATCTAGTGCTAGGTTATTTTCGAGTGCAGTTAGTTTTGTTAACTTAACGTCAGCCGGCGGTCTTAAGGTATATTGGGTAACTCGGGGACCAATGTTGGCCCCTTCCATTTCAACTTCAATCTTAAAATTAGAGAAGGTATCATGAATAATATGGGCGTTACTGCTAACGTCACCGGCATCAGCCTTATCTTGCTTCTGGTTTAAAAGGTCGATGCTTGGGTACTTCCAGTCGGGATCAGAAGTGGTTATTAAAGCTTCACGGTTATCTGGTACGGTTAGCCTTTGAGCACTGTTTTTAAAACTGCCCAGTCTAGACATCCCCGCAGGTGTCTGTTGTTCATGATGATGAATTACCGGTACACCTTCGTTTAACTTAAAGTTAGGATCCATTTTAGCCTTAAGAGCCGCCAGGTCATTACCTTCTTCATCTGGCTCTTTAAGTCTTTTAAAGAAAGCTGCCAGAGAATTAGGCGATATACCTAAGGCGTAAAAGATAGCCATTAGGGATATAACGCCAAACAAAATACTAGCTGGAATCTTGTCTAATATATTAAGTATGGCAGCACCAATTAGCTTGCCCAGGTTACCGCCGTGACCGCCAGTTAATACGCCGGCTGCTGTTTTAGCAGCGAAAACCGTATAGAAGAGACAACTGCTAAAAACTAGAGCGATTAGCACACTTATTAGTCGGTCGACTGGGATTTTATGTTCCTCAGATGCAAACTTATATACACCAATGTAAATAAGGGCCAAAGGAAGGAGGTATGCTGCCCAGCCAAATGTCCAGTAGCCACCGTGGAACAGACCAACTGGCAAACTGCCGCCGCTGCCAAAGCCGCCAATAAGGACAAATAAAGCTATTAAAAACAGACCAACGCCAACAGCATAGCCAATGGCAGCGGTGTTCCGGCTGATGTTTTCTTCAGCTTTTGACCTAGTAGTTTTTTTTGTTTTACTTTTATTAGCCATTTGATATAAATTATACCACTTAATCTGTTGGTTAATTAGTCAAGAACCTCTAGGCTTGAGTGCCTAGACCACTACTATATCCCCACCGCTTACGCTAATCAACACCAGCGTCTTGGGTAAGCAAACGGGCTCGCATTTCCTGGAAGCGCCTTTGCTGTTCGGCAGCAATTTCTTCAGCCGACTTAGTCTTTACTTCTTGACCGTGATTATCTGACTTGCCGCCGCCGTTACCAACAATGTTGACAACCGGGATAATAATCGGACTCCGGCCGGTATGCTCAAACAGGTAATGGGTAACATGGTCTTTAAGTTCAGCTTTAAAGCGGTCAATATCTATCCTTTTATATCTTTGGCTGACAGCTCTCTTTAATTCATCCCTTAGACCATTCATTATCTCTTCGTTGTCTCTCATGTATATGAAGCCACGGCTAATAATGTCCGGGCTGGTTAGAAGTACCCCACTCTTCTTATCTATAGTTAAGACGACAGCTACAAGCCCTTCTTCGCTCAATAGGACACGGTCTTTAACGACTACGTTTGAGACTACCGAGCCAGTCTGGTCTACAAGAACAGTACCGACCGGCACCTCGCCTGTCTTTTGCATGCTGTTAGGCGTAAAACTGAAGATCTCACCGTTATTAATATAGGACGCATTAGCTCTGGGGAAACCACGATTTATAGCCTCTTCGATATGGTATTTCTGGGCTCTAAAGGAACCGTAAATTGGGATCAGGAACTTCGGTTTAACAAAGTCGATCATGTCCATGTATTCATCTAGCGAACAGTGTCCGCTAACATGCAGCGGACCGCATTTATCTATCTCGTGGGTGACATGACGAAAAACATATACACCCTTCTTAACTAAATCATCTACCATGTTGCCAATTAATTTATCGTTGCCGGTTTCAGGTATGGGCGTACTAGATAAAATAACTGTATCTTGTTCTTTGATTTTAATGTATTTGTGGTCACCGGTAGACATCCGCTCCAGCGCACTGCCTGGCTCGCCTTGTGCCCCGGTACAGATAATAACAATCTCGCTATCTTTCATGTTAGGCACACTGGCAATTGGCACAAAAGTGCCCTTTGGAATGCGGATCATGCCCAGTTCAACAGCCACTTCAAGCGTACTCATCATACTTCGTCCATCCATGGCAATCTTCCGGCCATGGGCAACGGCAGCATTAACCAGCATTTGAATACGGTTAATGTTACTTGAGAAGACAGCGACAAAGACTCGGCCTGGTGCTTTCTCAAATAAATCAATGAACGTTGGCTCGATGGTACTTTCGGACGGTGTGCGGCCCAGTCTTTCTGAAGACATGCACTCGTTAAGCAGAACCAAAACGCCTTCCTGACTTAATTGTTTTATGCGGTCAATATCACTTCGTTCATGGTCCAGCGGGTTAGGATCAAGCCGGTAATCGCCAGTACAAAAAATCCGGCCGACAGGAGTATCGAGTACCACACAGGTGCTGCCTGGTATGGAATGGGTAATTCTGACTAGCTCAACAAAGAACTGGCCTATTTTAAGCCGTTCGTGCGTCTCTTCGTTCATAGATACTGTTTTCAGTTCAAAACCTTCAGGCATTGGTTGACCAAAGTTCTCGAAGAACCGTTCAACCATACCAATAGTGAACTTAGATCCGTAAATTGGTGCCGGATATTTAGGTACAATATGCGGCAACCCGCCGATATGGTCTAAGTGTCCGTGAGTAATTACATAAGCCTTAAGCTTATGTTTAATGCTGTCTAAGTAAGAAGGGTCGGCTATACCGTAGTTAATACCAGGCAGGTCTACACCTAAATGATTGCCGCAGTCTATTACTACAGCATCGTCCATATACTCGACTAGAATCATGTTCTTTGAACCGCCGGCATCCATACCGCCAAGACCGATTACTTTCAGTCTAGGGCTGTCATCAATGACATTAGCCCTTTTAGGATTAATTTTCTCAGCAGTTTGGTACTGGTTAGCGATGCGCTGGGCATCGGCCAATGAACGTCTTTGGGCTCTGACTGCCTGGCCACGTGATGTGTTCATAGGCGTCATGCTAGAAAGCATGTTCTGGTCTTTTGGTTGGCTAAATGGTTCTTTATGGTTATGGTGATTTCTATCCATTAATTTTTTCCTTGTTTAGATAATTTTTCAATAACACTTGGTATAAGTGAAAAGTCTTCGATTAAAGTTGATCTCATTTGGCCGTTATAAAGGGCTGCTGCTGGGTGGAATAGGGGCATAATAACTACCTTCATGCCTCCCTTTAGCTTGTCGGAAGCTATAGTGACCCGCTTAGGCTGGCCATGAATAGCGGATATCTGTAAATCTGGTAAAAAGCAGTTCATGCTGTGTCGTCCTAGTGTAACAATCAGCTTAGGCTTAATAATCTCTAACTGAGCCCTTAGGTACGGCAGAAAAGCTTTCTTCTCCTCAGGTAAGGGATCCCGGTTACCCGGTGGTCGGTATTTAACGATATTAGTAATATATACGTCAGTCCGCTTTAGCCCTATAGTTTCAAGCATTTCATCAAGAAACTTACCGGCAGCACCAACAAAAGGTAGCCCCTTTAAATCTTCATTTTTACCTGGTGCTTCACCAATAAAGACAACGTTGCTATCAGGACTTCCGTCACCAAAAACTAGTTGGGTTGCCTGGGCTTTAAGACCTGGACAGATATTGTCCCGTATAATCTTCTTCTTTAATGTATCTAGTTCACGCTGTTTTTTGTCCATGGGGCAAATAGCTTCCTATTAAACGGCCAATATCTTTTAACGTTCTGACTAAAAATATAAGGGCAAGCAGATACCACCATAGATTACCGCGGTCAATTGAAAGGCACGCAAAGCCGTAGAAAATAGCCCCTTCGGCTACTGCGGTAGACAGCATAACTAGCCGAGATGATTTATACAGTCTTTTAAACTTAAGAATCTTTCTTTCCATTGTCCTTACTTAGTTCCCTGGCAGCAGCCTTCATGCTTAACTGCAAGCGTCCGCGGTCGTCTATTGCGACCAATTTAACGTTAACCTTATCACCTTCTTTAACGACATCACTTGGTTTATTGACTCTTTCCTCACTCATTTCACTGACGTGAACCAGGCCGTCTTTGCCCGGTAGTATTTGGACAAAGGCGCCAAAGTCCATGACGTTAACAACAGGTACATTGAGATAGATCCGACCTACTTCAGGTTCTTCTACAATGCTTTTAATCCACTGCTTGGCAGCCGATATAGAGTCAAGATCTGGGCTGGCAATCATTATTGTGCCGTCATCTTTAATATTAATGTCAGTGCCGGTCTCAGCGGTAATCTTCTGAATCACTTCACCGCCTTTACCAATAATTTCTCGGATTTTATCTGGGTTAATCTGAATACTTTCAACTCGAGGAGCATATTCGCTCATGGCGTCTCTTGGTTCTTTAAGGGTAGATAGCATATGCTCTAAGATAAATGCCCGTCCAGCCTTACCTTGAGTTAAAGCCATATTTAGGACATCGACTGGCAAACTGTGCAGTTTCATGTCCATTTGAAGGGCTGTAATGCCTTTAGAAGTACCGGCAACTTTAAAGTCCATATCACCAGCAAAGTCTTCAGCGTCGGCAATGTCACTTAAGATTATTGGCTTATCTCCATCTAGGACTAGGCCCATAGCAATACCACTAACCGGTGCCTTCAAAGGAACTCCGGCATCCATTAAAGCCAGACAGCTGGAACAGGTTGCAGCCATGGAAGTCGAACCGTTCTGGGACATAATCTCCGTAACTGAACGGATAGTGTATGGGAAGACAGATTCCTCAGGAATAACCGGAAGTAATGCTCGCTCAGCTAAGTAGCTGTGACCAATTTCCCGTCTGCCTGGGCTGCCAAGTCTTTTAATCTCGCCAACTGTATAACCTGGAGCGTTGTAGTGATGCATGTAGCGCTTCTCACCACCCTGCTCCATAGTGTCTATTAGCTGGACATAGCTTAAAGGAGCTAAGGTGACTATGTTAAGAGCCTGAGTTAAACCGCGGGTAAACAGACTTGAACCGTGGGCCCGTGGTAAAATACCCACTTCGCTGCTTAATGGCCTGATTTCATCGAGCTTACGGCCATCGGGTCTAACCTTTTTTTGAACAATTTCATTTCTAATATCTTTGTGAAGAGCTAGCGTAAAGGCTTCATCATAACTGGACCTTAAGGGGTCAAATTCTTCACCCAATTGCTCCCTAAAGTGTTCAAAAGTCTGGTGTTTTAACTCAGCAACTAGATCATTTCTTTCTGGGTATGGCTTCCTCAAGTTATCGCCCATCTTCCCTTCCAGCCATTTATCTACCTCTTTTTGAATATTTTCGTCGGGTAAAGTTAGCGCGTATTCTTGTTTTGCTGCTCCTATTTTAGAAATCAGTTCTTTTTGCAAGGCAATTGCCGGCTGCATTGCAGCGTGAGCAAACTTAATTGCTTCAACAATACTTTCTTCACTGACTTCGCTGCAACCAGCTTCAACCATAGTTACGCCTTTTTCAGTGCCAGCGACAACTAAATCCAAACCGCCAGCTTTTAGCTGCTCAGGGGATAAGAACGCACTGAGTTTGCCGTTCTCATCGTAACCAACTCTTAGCCCGGCTATTGGACCATCGAATGGCGCACCAGTGAGCATAAAAGCAGCGCTTAAAGCAACCATAGCTATAACATCGGGCCTAAATCTTGGATCCATGCTAAGCATGGTGGCAATTCCCTGGACTTCATTGCGGTAGCCTTTTGGCCAGAGAGGCCTAATTGGCCGGTCTATTAAGCGGCCAATTAAGATAGCTTCATCTGACGGCCTGCCTTCCCTTTTAATAAATCTGGAGCCGCTTATCTTGCCTGACGCATAAAAACGTTCCTCGTAATCTATGCTCATTGGAAAGTAATCGAAGCCGCTGGCTGCTTCCGGAGAAACCATAGCCGTACCAAGTACAACTGTGTCGCCATAACGAGCAAGGACTGTGGCTGAGGTTCTAAAACCTACCCGTCCAACCTCTAGGCTTAATTTACGTCCGCAAAATTCAGTTTCAACGACTGTTATTTTTTTACCGTTAGGATTTATTGTTTGACTCATGTTTTCCTTTCACCAAGACTGACGTTCTGAGACAGAGTCCAGCTATACTTTAGTCGTATACCTGTTGCTCTGGCCCAGATAGTTTCATTAGTTCTTAAGACTATTCCTTGGTATTTTAGATTTAATATTCTTATCCTTGCCTGAAGCGGCGTTGGTAAGCTACCCTGCTTGAATAAAATAAAGCAAACTAGTCTACTAACGAACTATCTTCGAATTCCTAGTTTTTTAATAACCTCTAGATACTTTTCACTATCGTGTTTAGCAATATACTTTAGCAGGCGGCGGCGTTTGCCTACCATCTGTAAAAGCCCGCGGCGGGCCATAAAATCATGCTTGTTATCAGCCAAATGATCAGTCAGCTCTTTAATGCGTTCAGTTAGTATTGCTACCTGTACTTCAGAGCTACCGGTATCTGCCTTATCAGCCTGGACGCTTTTAATTGCGACGGCTTTCTTCTCGGACGTAATCATTGTTGCGTAAATGGTAGCATATTTATATCTGTTTTACAAGGGCTACTTTAAATGTTATTAGATAAACAATAAGTGGCTGTTAATCTTTTCAAAACTGACAGAGTCAATCTTTAGACTGTCTTTTAGTTTAAAGTCACCAACAGATGTTCTCTGAAGACCAGACATATATGCCCCGCTCTTTAATAAACTGCCGATATCTAGTACTAATGAACGGATATACGTACCGCTAGAAACACTTGCCTTAAAGCTTACATCTGGATATTCGTAATTAGTCAGTTTGATGGAGTAAATAGTAACCGGTCTTGCTTTAAGCTCCACTTGTTTGCCTTTTCGGGCCAAATCATAGGCTCTTTGGCCGTTAATTTTAAGAGCTGAAAAAGCCGGCGGTATTTGCATAATATTTCCTTCGAAAGACTGGAATGAACGAATAACTTGTGCTTTAGACGGTTTAATCGACGAGTAAAACCGTGGTTCACTTTCAAGATCAATGCTATCTGTTATTTCGCCTAATTTCATCTGGACAATATATTTTTTATCCAGTTTAGTTAGTTCTATAGCCATTTTTGTATACTTCTTGCCGATGAGTAGAACAAGAAGGCCGCTAGCTAAAGGATCGAGCGTTCCGATGTGACCAACTTTTACCTTAGCCGGCTTAAGATTCTCGGCATAAGCAATTGTCTTTCGAACTAAATTAACGACGTCAAATGATGTCCAACCAACAGGTTTATCTACCAGCAATATACCTTCCATAGCTAAGTAGGAAGTATACCCTAACCTTAAGAGCTAGCCGGAGGATTATTGTTGCCGCCGTTACTTGGAGGATTTTCCATTGGGATATTCAGCGGCGGCGGTACTGGCGGAACAGAGTCTTTACTTGGCAATTCACTAAATAATGAAGGGTCTAAGCCAGTTGTATTATTTGGATTAGCTGTTTTTTCGGGTTCTTTTGGTGGTTCGTGTAGGGGCTCACCTAAAGGTATGGCGTTTAAGTCTAGATCTTTGTCTGATTCAACTTGTCCTCTGGCATTGTCTGCTTTATTTCTCAGATGAGGGCTATTTACATCTTGTTCAAGCTGCTCTAAAGTTTCGCCTGCTTTATCTTTCTTATTTTCTGTTGTTGGTAAAGTTAGATCTTGTGCCGATTTAGAAGTTGCAGGGGGTGTAAGTGGTGGTGTTGGCGGCACCCAATCAGGAGGAGGTGGAGTATACGAAGAAGGTGGGTTAACTGGTAGTGTTTTTGGTGCAGTTGTCTCATCTGATGGTGATGTTGACGCTGCAGCATTACTCATTGGATTAGATGATTGTTCATAATATTCAGGCATTGTATTGGCTGTTAAGGTACCGCCTAATGCTGGCGGCTCAGTCACTAGTTTTGGTTGACCGGAAAGTGTCTCATCTGAATTATCTTGGGTCTCAAGTTCAGGAACATCACCTTGACTATTTTGGTTCTCGCCTTCTATTTGTAAGTTTTCAGTATTTGATGGTGCTGGTTGCGTTGCTGATACTGCTTCTTTGTTATTATCATGCTCTATGTTTAAAGCTCCGGCGTCTGATTGACCATTATTTGCAGGCTTTTTCTGTCCTTCCAGTTCTTTCACGCTAACAGGTACAGATAGATTAGTGGCTACTAACTGCTGGTTGGCTCCACTTGACATAAGTTTAGAGCTAACACTCATAGTCTGAGGGGAAGTCTTCTCATTACTGAATCTATTAGTCTCAGCGACTATACCTGTGAGCAAGGCAGTAGATATCTGCCCATCAAGCAACTCATCGCCGAGAGCCATGGCTAGATCTGCTACAAGTTCACATAAACTGCTGGCGGTTGGTTCCTGCCAGCTAATATTACCTATATCAGTTGGCTGGATAGTGTTTATACAGGCTACTGTCGCGTCGTGAAGGATTCGGCCATGAGCCACAATTGCCTGATCGAGGTCTTCTTGTTTTTGGACGCCAAGGGCAATAACAAGCTCAATATTGAAATCTCCTTGACTAAATTCAAAGTCGTCCTCGGTGAGCGAAGTCCGATAAGGCGTAATAAAGATTTTGACCATCTGGTCTTCGACCTTATATCTAAGTTTGTCTGCTTTGCTCTTGTCTAAGGCAATAATAAAGTCGCGTAATGAGTCTGGGGTCTTTTCTAATGTTTCCTCAGGCTTTAGAAATTCAATTGTTGAAGGAATGTTACCGCTAAAGACAGCTGAGCTATGCTTGTCTAGCTTGTTAATAAGGAGAGTCAGACCAATACAAGCTGCCAGTTGGTCGACTGAAGGATTAGCGCTCACTGTCACCAATATCGAATTGGCGGTCTTAAGGCGATCAATCAGCTGGCTTTTAGCGCTATCCATTTTATTATTTTGTATTTTAGATTCCTATTTAGAACACTACCATATATACAGAGTATTAGCAAGGAACTTTAATAGGTGCTGGTCTGGTTCAGTTTAGAGCCATTTTAATTATTAAATTCGTTCCATTTCATTATCGACAGGAGCACATGACAAAGTGTAGGCTATCCATTATGGATAGTGGTGTAATAGAAGACCTAAAGCAGTTTATTGCCACGACAGTTTCTCAGCAAACTGTCGACATGCGTGATGATATCGACAATATACGTACTGATGTCCATAATTTAGACGTTAAATTGACCGGCAAAATAGATAATTTGTCTACTTACCTAGCCGAAGCGCTGGATAATTCCAATGAAGCTAATGGCAGCCAGATACGAAATCATGAAAAAAGGATTAATAAACTCGAGAAAAATGTAGTTTTACTCCAAGCAAGTTGAGATTAAGATCATTGGAGGTTGTGACCTTACTTACAATTAGCAGGAACCCTTTACAAACCTTTCTCACCCTTTTATAGTTAACTTAGATAACCATAAAGGACATTGAAATGCCAATAATTAAATCAGCCCGTAAAAGAGTCCGCGTAGCCCAGAAAGCCACAGTTCGAAATGCCAAAACTAAGCGCCAGTTTAAGAGCACAGTTAAAAGCGTATCCAAAAAACCAACCAGCCAAATTCTTAGAAACGCCCAAAGTGCCATAGATAAAGCTGCCAAGAAGCACGTTATTCATAAGAATAAGGCTGCCCGCTTAAAAAGCCGGGTCGCAAAGCTTGCGAAAGCTTCCCAGGTCAAACCAGTTAAGAAAGCTGTCAAGGTAGCTGTAACTAAGAAAACAACAGTAAAACCAAGGGCTGCTAAAAAAGCTCCGGCCAAGAAGAAATAGCTAAGACAGACTTAAGCCTACTATAAAGTTCCGAAGACCCTCATCAAGATCTAGGCTAGTAGTCTTGCTTTTTAAATCCAGATTAGACAAGTCGCTAACTAATTGTTTAAGGCTGCTAAATGTAATCTTTAACGCTATTTGTCTTGTTTTTGAAAGTGTATAGGGAGACAGCCCTGAAGCTGTAGCTACTTTATCACTGGGAAGATTCTTAGAAGACATGTAGATTGCCAGGGCATTAAGTTGCCAGGAAATCATTGCTAGTATCTGTTCCGGCTCAACCTTTTGAATTCGTTGGTCGTTATATATCCTAAGTGCCTTCTTAACATTTAAGTTAAAGGCGGCATCTAATAGTTCAAATATACTGCTTGAAGCTGAACGCTCAGTCAGCATATCTATAGACTCTTTGTCTATCTTTTTGGAATAAAGAAGCAGTTTCTTAATCTCTTGGCTTAAGATAAGTTGATTATCGCCTACTCTATCAACCAAATAGTTTGCGTCACTAGCGGCTATTTGACCGCCAAGTTCGTTTACATAATCATTTACCCATTTAACTAGGACCGGGCCGTTTAAGGCATCCAGCTGCTTAAATTCAGTGTTTGCTTTTAGGTATTTGTAGTAGCTTTTGCGTTTATCCAGGTGTGGTTCAATAACAGCGACGGTTGTTGAATCCGGCGCTTGAGTAAATATCTGCTCAGCCTGTTCGTCAAAACCTTTGAGTTTTGAGGGCTCAGATAAAATAACTAATCTTTTGTCGTTAAAAAGCGAGTAGCCAGAAAGCTCCATCGATATATCATTGATAGACGATTCAATGCCATTAATAAGAGTAATATCTAGACTGGTTAGACCAAGCTTATCTCTTAGCCTCTTTAGTTCGTTATCCATTAAATAACGATTATCTCCCGTGAGTGTGACGATCATTTAGATATTTTATCAGTCTTTATAGCCTTTGGCAGTAAGGACAATAATGAGTTCCCCGCCCGGCTACCCTTATCTTTTTGATCTCATGCCCGCAACGAGGACAAGATTGACCCTGCTTTCTAAAAACATTGGCAAACTTTAGATAACTGCCCTTTTGACCTAAAGCGTCAACATAGTTTCTATCAGTTGAGCCGCCATGTTTAATAGCTAGACTTAAGACATCTTTAATAACTTGGGCAAGTAATCCAATTTTTTGGTCAGACAATAACCGGGCGGCAGTCAGGGGATGGATCTTGGCTTCCCAAAGACACTCATCAGCGTAAATATTGCCGATACCAGCGATCACTTTTTGGTCAAGCAGTGCCGCTTTAATAGCCGTATTTGGTCTTTTGCTTAGTGCGGCTTTAAGCACTTCTTTATTAAATGGCTTTTCTAACGGCTCTGGCCCATAGATACTTAGTATGCCACCGAGGTCTTTTTGGTTAATCAGCTTTACCCAGCCAAATTTACGTTGATCGTTAAAAAAGAGCGTTGAGTCATCGTCGAATTTAAAGACCACCCTGGTTGAACTATCTGGCAGCGAACCGACTAAAGAATCTGTGGGATGTCCGGCACCAAAACTTAAACTATTGCTCCTGTATACCAGCTGGCCGGTCATTTTTAAGTGGATTAAGAGACTGTAGCCGCTAGATAAGTCGATTATTAAAACTTTAGCTCGTCTTTTAACGTCCATAACCATTGAACCAATGACAAATTCATCTACTTGGTCCATTTTATTTGGGAAAGACTTGGGCCAGTCAAAATCAACGGATTTTATAACTTTGCCGACGACAAGGTTACTTAGTCCCCTTCTAACAATCTCTACTTCTGGTAGTTCCGGCATTACTTTAGCTTAATATATAGATATAATATTGGCTAAACTTTAAAAGCATAAGAAGAGGTATATTTTGGATTCTATAAGTTCTATATTAGGCAATAAAGAGTTTAACGAGCCTCCTGAGATTGAAAAGCTGAAAGCATATGTTTCTAAAACTTATGGCTATACGCCAACGGTCCGAGTAAATCAAAAAGGCTTGGTAGTTATAGTAAATAGCAGCTCTCTAGCCAGCACTTTAAGATTAAGTTTACCGGCAATTAAAAGAGATCTTGATATAAACGTGCCGATAAATATTCGGATAGCCTAGAAGTTGGTGTTTTGAGTTAGGGTTTGAAGATCTGGTATTTGGGCATTAAATAAATTTAGAGTTGCCGGCATATTACCAGTATATGAACTAAGAATATTTGAACAGCTAGTAGTCCAGTAGTGCTCTATTGTCTGGCCATCATAATTTAAATAAAGGTCATATTTATCCCCTGTTGCACACAGCCCGATATTACTAGAGTACTGGACCTTGCGGCCGTCCATAAAACCAGCGTAATATAAAGCAGCTAAGAAGTTTTTAAATGAATTCTCGTCGTTGTTATAGATCTTATAGCCGACAACATTACCTTGGTAACCCTGGTACAGGGCAAAACTAGCACTGTACTGACTGACAGTGATGGATAGAGCGTTGTGGTCCTCTGGGGCTACAATCGGACCATCAATAAACAATTGCACAAAGGCGTCAGTGTTGGCGTAACTGGGGAGAGGTGCCGGTGTTGGTGTCGGTGTTTTATGACCGCCACCGGTAAGCAACAGTACTATCAGCACTATTGCCAAACCAAGAAACGCTAGAATACCGATTACGTATCTGTTCATAGGGCTCCTTTTACGACTGATATATTAACATATTTATGCAAATATGACAAGTATATTTAGGCTTTATGCCCTTTTAGCTAATATAATATAGGTATGATAAAAGCTATCATTTTTGACTTCTACGGTGTTATTAGAAGTAATGAGTACCGTGACTGGCGGTTGAAACATGACATTAGTCTTGATGAATTTAAAATATCAGCTACTAGACTAGACATGGGTAAAACCAGTCCAGAGGAATTCTTTGATAGTTTAAGTAAACTAAGCGGTATTCCGGCAGAAGACATACAAAAAGAATTTAGTGCTAATGCTAGTTTGAACAAAGATTTGCTGAATTTAATATATAAACTGAAAACAAAATACAAAATAGCTTTAATATCTAATGCCAGCTCATCTAATCTTAGAGATATCTTATCTAGTGCAGGTATAGATAAACTGTTTGACCAAGTTACTATTTCTTCAGAGTTAGGCTATATTAAGCCGTCACCGGAAATATTTGATTATACCCTGGAAAACCTAGGCATAAAAGCAAGTGAAGCAGTTTTTGTTGATGACATTCAACGTTTTGTTCAAACTGCAGAATCTATTGGCATGAAAGGTGTTCATTACACTGACCTCGATTCACTAGTTAATGCTTTTAAGAAAATGGGTATAATGGTTTAGTGCCTAGATTAAGCTTAAGCTACCAGACAGCGTCAATTTCTCTTTTCCAGTTCATCACTATCCTGCTCCTTGGAATACCGGATACTATTATTAGCATTGTCTCGACTTGTCACAGTGATAGCAGTAACTGCGTAAGCAATATGGCAGTCTCTTTAATCTTTTACCTGCTGACAGCCGGCTGGTTCGCCATTATTATGGTGCTCGGTCACATGGCTCAAGTAAAAAGAAGCCGGCAGTTTGCAGCAATATTAATAGGCTTTGAAGCAATAACCTTTATTGTCGCCGGGTATATAGACTTCCCTCATGACTCTAACATCTTATCTAAACTAACTAGTGCTCTAGATGCATTATTAAGTCTGGTGGTTATATACCTTGCCGTTAGACTTTTCTTATCTGGCGGAAGAAGAATAGTTAGAAAGCAAAATCCATTAAGTCGGAATAGGAAATCGGCTTAAAGTTCACCCCAGTTCTTGCCGACCGTGACATCGACATCCAGTTTTACTGGCAGCTTGTAGACATTTTGCATGATGGTTTTGAGATTTGAAGAGATAGTCTGAGCGGCGCCATCAGGACATTCAACTAAGATTGAGTCGTGTATTTGTAAGAGTAAGAAACAGTCATTATGCTGCTGGTGTAGATAATCATCACACTTCACCATTGCCATTTTCATGAGGTCTGCTTCAGTACCTTGGATCGGCATATTAATAGCAGCTCTCTCTGCCGCCTGCTGGATAACATAGTTAGAAGAATGTATATCGGGGAACATTCTTCGTCTGCCAAACATAGTTTCAACATAACCGTCTTTTTTAGCAGCTTCTATAACTCTATCCATGTAGTTAAAGAGCGGACGTCTGAGTTCCTTATATTTGCTAATAAAATCCTGGGCTTGCTCAAAGGTCATGCCCGTAGCAACGCTTAGACCATGAGGACTCATGCCGTATAAAATACCGAAGTTAACAACCTTAGCTACCCGTCTCATTTGCTTGGTAACATCTTCTAGTTCTCGTCCATATACCTGGGCAGCGGTAAGGGTATGAATATCCGCACCCTTATTAAACATATCAATCAGCTCCGTGTCTTCAGCTAAAACAGCTGCTAGCCTAAGTTCGAACTGCGAATAATCGGCACTTATTAATGACCGGCCTTCACTAGCCACGAAGGCTGTTCTAATATTTTTACCGAGTTCAGTTCTAATGGGTATGTTTTGTAAGTTTGGATCAACTGAACTGAGTCGTCCCGTTTGGGCAGTAGTTAAACTAAAGGTCGTATGAAGCCTAGAGTTCTTATCTACCTGTTTAGGTAAGGCATCGACATAAGTGCTTTTAAGTTTTGTCACTTCCCTAAACTGGCTAATTAAATCAATGATTGGGTGTACGCCTCTTAGTTTATCTAGTTCACTGGCAGCAGTAGAATAAGCGGTTTTTGTTCGTTTAATTCCTTGGGGTGAAATATTTAGATGCTTAGGGTCAAAAAGTATCTCAGAAAGCTGAACGGGACTTGAAATATTGAACTCTAGCCCAGCCAGCTTATATATTTCCTTTTCTAAATCAGCAATGCTTTTATCTATTTGAACACTGAATTCCTTTAAATATTTAACGTCAAGTTTTATGCCAATCTTTTCCATATAGGCCAGGACTGGTATGACCGGCCACTCGATATCTGAAGCTAACGACTTAATCTTTGGCAGTTTATTTAGCTCTTTTAACTGCTTGGCGTAGATCTCTTTAATAACCGAGATAATTTCACCGGCTCTAGTCACCAGTTCCTGGTTGTCAAGATCCTCAAAAGATGATCCGTCGTAGTTAAGCTCAGTACTTGCCAGTTCTGTCAGCGTCTGCTCGCCGCCCAGTGAATTAATTAAAAAAGCACCAATCATAATATCGTGAGGAACTTCAGGTAGTTCTTTTAAGCCGAGTTCTAATAGGATTTTAAGTTCACTCTTTAGGTCATAACCAATTACCTTGTTAACAGACTTGAGTAGCGAAGCGACTTTTTTAAAGTCTAGTTTTTCTAGATTCAAAACATATGTTTGCTTATCTGTACCGTCACTTAGTATAAAGATCTTAGGATCAATACCATGGGGACCGCTAGATCTACCGAATACATACCAGGGCTTGTCGCTTCGGCTAAGATCTATTTTTTCAATCTGTTTATTACTTTCAACTAAGATATATTTAAGGCCAGTTTGCGTGCTTTTTGACGCACTACCAGGTTCAAAGTTAGGAATAAGCTCAATTAGTTTAGCTGTTAAACTTTTAAATTGGAGCCTTTCCAGTAATTCTTTTAGTTTGGCTGGTTTTAATTTACTGCCATCAACTTCTTTAAGATCTAGTTTGACCGGTGCGTCTGTCCAAATACTAGCTAGGGTTTTACTTAAGTAAGCTTGGGTCTTGCCGGCAGCCAGTTTATCTTTAAGTGAGGGTTTAATAAGCTCAATGTTTTCATAAACACCGTCTAGAGTCTTATATTTTTTAATTAGTTCAATTGCTCCCTTTTCGCCAATGCCCGGAACCCCCGGGATATTGTCTGAACTATCACCTTTTAAGGCTTTAAGATCTAAAAACTGATCAACTTTAATACCGTATTTAGCTTCAAATGATTTAGGTGAATAAAGTTCAATATTAGACAGACCAGTCTTTAGGGCATAGACTTTTACATTCTCATTAACTATCTGGAGCATATCCAGATCGGAGGTAATAATTGCCGACTCAATGCCTTTTTTTGATGCCTGACGGGCTAGCGACCCTATTATATCGTCTGCCTCATAGTCATCTAGCTCATAAAGCGGCCAGCCAAGTGCAGTAAGAAGTTCGTGAAGAAGCGGTATTTGGGCATAAAAATCCGGAGGAGCCGGTTTTCGGCCAGCCTTATATTCAGGATAGATCGCTAGACGTTTGCGAATGTTTGTCTTTGGTTTATCCCAGGCAACAGCGACATAATCTGGCTTTAAGCGTTTAATAACTTCCAGCGCCATGGTGGCAAAGCCATAAACACCGCCGGTTGGTGTGCCGTCATAAGTCCTAAGATTAGGCATGGCATAGTAGCCCCGGTAAAAAACACTTTTACCGTCAATTAACACCAGCCGCTTAAGTTTTCTACTAGACTTATCCACTAGTAATAGTATAGAGCATCAAATTTAAAGATTAAGGGCACGAGCTACTTTATCTTCAAATAAATCAGTATTATCAAAGTCATTAATGATTACAATGTCTGCTTTATCTTTTACTGCAGACATGCTTAGAGTAGCCTCATCACCGGAGTGAGTCATCTCAGCATTCTCTTGGGACAGGAAGTCTTCAAACGTGGCTGGGAATTCATCTGACCGGCTGCTTTGAAAGGTTGGACTGGATGTAATCCTCTCGTAACGGATTTTTGGGTCAGAATCAAGCCACACAACCAGGCCGTTTAAGGCGTGGACCCTGTCTGCTTCACCGGGGTTTCTAAGTGAAGCTACTGCCAGGCCGTTATATTCAGTCTCAGCTTTCTCAAATTCACTGACTGCCTTATCTATAAGGACACCAAGACCGCTTTCACGGCGCCACTCAGCGCTAACCATCCTTAAGTTTTCACGGCTTACATTTATGCCCCGTCTGCGGCATTCATCCCGTAAAATATCGGTGACCGAGATAAATAGATAATTATATGTATCGGCTAGAAAATGACCGAGCGTATCTTTACCCGAACCATTGGTACCGCTAATGCCGATTATTTTGGGGGGTGTGTTCATGGCTATTTAATATAGTCGTGCAGTTTCTTAGCGTCACGGTGCTTTCTAAGTTTAGCTAGAGCCTTAGCTTCAATTTGTCTAATACGTTCACGGGTGACTGAGAATTCCTGGCCGACTTCTTCTAAGGTATGACTCTTGCCGTCTTCAAGACCAAATCTTAGTCTTAAGATCTTTTGTTCTCTTTCAGTTAGAGCGGATAGCATTTCTTTGACATGTTCTTTAAGCAGCTGGCCGGTAGCTGATTCTTCCGGAGAAATAGTGTCTTCATCTTCAATAAAGTCAGCTAGGACCGAGTCTTCTTCATCGTCACGAATTGATGCATCCAGCGAACTGATATCTTGTTTAATTTTCATGATATGCTCGACTTTATCGACATCTATTTCCATGGCCTGGGCTATTTCTTCATTGGTTGGCTCACGGTTTAACTCCTGGGTTAGGCGTCTTTGAGTTCGAAGGAGCTTATTAATTGTTTCAACCATATGCACCGGTATTCGAATAGTTCTTGCCTGGTCAGCTATTGCCCGGGTAATTGCCTGTCTAATCCACCAGGTAGCATATGTTGAGAACTTGAAACCTTTGTCCGGATCAAATTTCTCAACTGCTCGAAGTAGTCCCGTATTACCTTCTTGGATAAGGTCAAGCAGATCTAGACCCCGGCCAACATATCTTTTAGCAATAGAAACAACCAAACGCATATTTGCTTCGGCCATCTTCTCTTTAGCGTCTTTGTCACCAGCCACCACTCTTTTAGCCAGCTCAAGCTCTTCATCAGCCGTTAAAAGAGGTATCTTGCCAATCTCTCTTAGATATAGCCTGACTGAGTCATCGGCAATGTCGTCATCTAAATAGACGGCGGCGTTATTTACTATCTCTTCCTCAGCATCCTCACTGACCCACTCATCATTAAAAGCAACATCATCGCCTACGTCGGTAACAATCTCAATATTAGCGTCGGCTAGATCGGTATAGAGCGAATCCAGCGCTTCAGCATTTTCTGGCGTATCTGGATATAGAGTCAGGATATCTCTTTGGGTAACATGGCCTTCTTTTTTGGCCTTGTCTATCAACTGCTGGCGCAGTTCTTCAACGCTTACTTCGCTGTCTTCTTCTTTAGGTTGCTTATTCTTAGGCATTCAACCCCCCTTCCACCAAAACTTGGTTTAATAAATTATCTAATTTCTTTGCTTCTTCTAATAGCTTCCTGGTTGACGCAGAGTCGGCTGATTTAAGTTCATTGGTTAAAATAGCTTTTTGGGTTTTTATATAATTTTCAACTAATTTAGCTTTTAGACGGCTGGCTTCGTAATTTAGCTCCGCTTTATTTAAGCCGCTATAAATCTCTTCAAAGAGTAATACTTCTATTTTAACATAATCTATAAGATCCTTAAAGGCATTTAAATCCTTATTTACATTAAGATCTGGTTTATCTATAAGCATTTCAAACAGCTGCCGGCTTGTTTCGGTTATAAACATTTCTTTCTTAAGAACATCTAGTTGGTTTCTTAAGGATTTCCGAGCAAGCATTAAGCTTAAAAAGTTATCTAGGACCTTAATCTTTTCGACTGAATGAACGTCTACAGGTTCACTGATAATATTGAGCGGCAATTTAGTTTTTGGTTTATCGCCTTTGACGCTCATCAGTTTCTGAGTTAAGGCATTCGGGCTGACTTCAAGCAAACTAGAAAGTAAGTTGACGTAATGGTCGCGTTCAACCGGATCGCTAAGAGAAAATATTATTGGCAGAATTAAATCCGTGAAGCGTCTTTTGCCCGGAGCGCTTTTAAGATCAACGCTCGATTTATAGTAATTAATTAACCAGTCAACAGCGTACTCCGACTTTTCAACTACTTTAGACCATAGCTCTTTATCTGTTTTAATAAGCTCGTCCGGGTCTTTGCCTGTTGGCAAAGTAATAACTGAGATATTTAAGTTCTGCTTAGAAGCCAGGGGGATAGATCTTTCAGTTGCTGCCAGGCCGGCTTTATCAGCATCAAAACATAGCCTAATGTCTTTAGTGAGTAGACCGAGAGCTTTTAAATGCTGTTCAGTTAAAGCTGTTCCGGCAGTAGCTACCACTTGGCAAACACCAGCTTGGTGCGAGCTAATTACATCAAGATTGCCTTCGACAACAACAACGTAACCTTTGACTCTAATTGCTTCTTTTGCCAGATGCAGGCCATAAACATGACGGCTTTTATCGTATAAAACAGTCTGCGGTGTGTTTATATACTTTGGGTTAATTTCTTCTTCTAGTGTCCGGGCGGTGAAGCCTATGACCCGCCCCTGGTTGTCGGCTAAAGGTATCATTAACCGGCCCCTGAACATGTCACTTAGCCTATAGCTCATAGTAACGACACCGGCTAACTTCATTTCTTTTTCGCTAAAGCCTTTGCTTTTTAAAAATAAGGTTAAGGCATCGCCAGTATTTGGTGAGTAGCCTAGCTTAAAGGTTAGGGCTGTTTCTTTGCTAAACTGCCTCTTTTTAAAGACATAGTCGGTAGCTAAGTTATTAGCTTTAAATTGAACCTGGTAAAACTTAGTGGCTAGTTCATAAAGTTCATAAAGCCGGGATTTTGAAACGCCTGGCCTACCCGGCTTTTCATAATCTTCAAGGTCAATACCGGCTTGTCTAGCCAGTAGTTCCAGGGCACCCCTAAAATCCAGTCCTTCAACTTCCATGACAAAGCTAAAAACATCTCCGCCTTTACCTGAACTAAAATCATGCCAGATTTGTTTCTCGGGACTAACAATAAAGCTTGGTGTCTTTTCTTTAGTAAAAGGACTTAGAGCCTTAAAGTTACGGCCGGATTTTTTAAGTTCTAAGTAACGGCCTATAACGTCTTCAATACTAAGCCGGTTTTTTACCTCGTCTCTTACATCCATACCATCAAGTATTGAGCATATCAATATATTTGCCAATAGTTGGCAACCCTAGGAAGCTTATGCTTAAATACCTTATATGCCTCCACAAACACCAAGTTACGGGCCGCCCCCTCAGTCAAACGCCCCCTCAGTCCAGTCTCTCCAGCCAGACTATAGCTTCCTAAATGAAAAACATAGAAGAAGATTAAAACTGCCTATTTCAACTGGTTCAATGAAAGGTAGAATTGTGATTGTTGCAGCCGGTTTTATCTTACTTATTATCCTTTATTTGATAATTAAAGCACTGCTGGCAAATCCGGTAATTAATAATTCTGACTATCTGGTAGTTACTGAACGCCAGCAGGAAATGATCCATATTTTGACTGTCGATATAACTAGCAGTAATGTCGGCATTCTAACTCCAGCTGAACAGAATTTTGTAGCCACAGCCAGTTTAACCTTAGGTAATGCTCAGACAAATACTCTTAACTTTATGGCTAAAAACGGCGATAAAGTTAACCAATCATCATTATCTAACGTCTATTCAACAGCAGTAGACAGTGATCTTCAGAATTCTATCAATACCAATACTTTGCAAGTTGAGTTTCAGACCGTCATGCAGACACAATTAAATAACTATCTTACTAACCTTAATGCGGCCTATAGCTCTACTAAAGTTGCTAGCGGCAAGAGCCTGCTTCAAAGTGAATATAAAACAGGCCAGCTTCTCATAAAGTCTCTCAATTCCCAGACTTCTTAAGACTCTTTAACTTGTACGTAGCTATGATTTATTAGGTCTTTTATTTCCTGATTACTCATCTGGCCGCTAACAACAATTGTTATCCATTTGTTTTTGTTTAGTTTGTGTCCGGCCATAACCTCGTCATATTCCTCTTTTAAAAGATTGGCTAAGACTTTGTCGCAGCGCAGGCTTATTCTTAAGGGAAGTTTACCTTGCTCAACCAAAGCAAACATTTCATCTTTATACTCATAAACAGCCAGCTTTTTATCTTCTGAGTAGACTTTCTTTGCGCCTGGCAGTTCTAATATGTAGCTCTCAACAGTTTTCTGGTTCATTGGCTAAGATTTTGGCTAAACCATTCGAGATAATACTGAAGTTCGGCAATTGAAGCTTGGATATCGTCGGCTGCCCGGTGTATTTCCTGTTTTTCAAAATTAAGGCCGTATTTACCCTGCATTAAAACCTTAAATGAACTAACATCAAGTATTCGGTAATGAAGTTTAAGGTCTAGTTCGGGCCAGGCTTTAGCAATAAAGCGGCGGTCATTATGTATACTATTGCCCGCTAAGATTGCCGGCTCATGAGGGAAATGCTCATTTAATAACTCGATTATCTCCTGTTCAATAACTTTCGGCTCTTTACCGTCACTAATTTTACTTAATATGTCGTCGCGGCTGTCAGGGAAATTGCGCCACCAGCCGCCACTGGCCATCCGCCTAACTACTTTGTCATGAGGCTGTTTTACAACTGATTCATAACTAGCCAGGGTTTTAAAGTTAAAGTCAGTAATTTCCAGGGCTACTTCTATAATTAGGTCATTCTCCGGATCTAAGCCGGTCATTTCAAGGTCCACCCAAAGTAACCGAGTCGGCATTTGCTGTTTATCGATGTTCATGTTGCTAGTATAGCGCCTAGAATATAAAGTTTTAAATTATTGCCGACCTGCCGCCAATATATCGGAGTACCACTTAAGCTCACTTAAGCCATTAGTTAAAGAGGCCTGTGGCCCATAAGGGTTAGCCTTAAGTTCATCATTCATATTACCTTCTGCGTCAAACATAGAGCCTACCTGACCGACTATCATGACAGCTGGCGGAACGGTGACAGCTAAAACTCCCGGCAATATTCCCCTGAGATGGCTGACTGCCTGGGCACCACCGGTTGAACCATGGGCAACAAGTAAAACTGGTTTTCGTTTTAGTTGGTAATCTAGGTAGTCTATGGCATTCTTTAAAGCAGCTGAAAGCGACCGGTTATATTCAGGTGTAACAAGTGCTAGAGCGTCACAACCGTTAACAGCGTCTAGCCAAACTTTTACTTCATTTTTGGATTGGCGGTTTGGGTTATATTGAGGCGATGCAGCTTCATCAAATAGTGGTAAGGGTATGTCTTTAAGATCAATAATCTTTGGCTCTATACCTTTTATGTCCTTAGCTTCTCTTTCTACCCATTTTGCTAATCGATCGGTTACCCGCCCTTCGCGGACGGAACCAATCACAATACCTAGTTTCATAAGTTTTCTCCAATCTTTATGTGCTTATACATATTATATAACTACCAGTTTTTACATCGGGTTGATTAGCCTTCAGTCTTTTCCTTGAAGCCAAGAGCGCCAGAGTTTATACAGTAACGCATACCAGTTGGCTGGTCAGGCGCATCATTAAATACATGTCCTAAATGGCTGCCGCAATTTGCACAGACCACTTCAACTCTATCCATTCCCATCGAATCATCGTCAACCAGTTTTACGGCCTTATTATTAACCGGCGAGTTAAAGCTTGGCCAGCCACTGCCGCTATTAAACTTAGTAGAGCTGTTAAATATTACCTGTCCGCACGCACCGCAGGTATAATCACCTGTTTTTTCGTTATGCAGCAGCTTACCGGAATAGGGTGGTTCAGTTCCGTTTTGCCTAAGAAGTCTATATTGCTCGCTTGTTAGTTTATCTTTCCAAGGATCATCTGCCATATATACATTTTAGAATAAGATGTATATATCAAGAAGTAAGCATTCCTACATTGTTTCAATAGGTTCAATGCCGAGAAGCTTAAGACCATCAGCAAGAATACTTGTATAAAGTTTAACTAAGGCTAATCTTAAATCCTGCCGGTCATCGCCAATGACCCGGCTGTTTTCATAGAACCGATTAAAGTTCTGGGCTAGATCATAAAGATAATTGGCAATGTGATGCGGTCTTAATTCCTTTGTTGCTTCATTTAAGGCGTCCTTATATTCACCGATCTTTCTGACAAGGGACCTTTCATAGTCTGTCAGATCTTCTACCTCACTAAGATTAAATGAGGCTCCTTCCACTTTCCTTAAAATACTCATTGCTCTGGCGTAAGCATATTGAAGGTATGGCCCGCTATTACCGTCAAGACTGACTGATTCATCGGGGTCATAAATAATATCTGCCCCGATTCTTTGTTTAACAAAAGCGTACTTAACTGCCCCGATTGTTATCTTTGGATCAGTTTTAAGACCCTTGTCTTTTGAGGACTTATCGGCCAGATCTAAAATATCTACTGCTTTTAGAATATTGCCTTTTCGGCTACTCATTTTTTGTCCGCCGGCCAGTTTAACTACACCGTGAGTTAAATGGTCTGTTTTTTCAACCAGTTCAGGAGCAAATTGCTTAACGCTTGCAAGAACTACGCGCATATAGTCGGCCTGTTCATTGGCGGTAATAATGACCGATAGATCGTAATGATAATCCTGCCATTTTTGGATGATTAAACCGACGTCTTTAGCCGAGTAAGTTGGTATGCCGTAGCTGTTAATAAAGACGTTGGGGAATAGACCATATTTTTCACCGTTAAAAATAACTGCTCCCTGGCTCTCTTCGTAAACCTCAGGAACATGTTCTCTGACAGTTTGAAGGCCTAAATCAGCGACTTCACTTTCCGGATAGTATTTCTCAAACTTTATGCCGATTCGGCTATAAAAGCTTTCAAAATATTCGTAGCTCCACTGCCTCGTGGTCCAGTATATTTTGCCAAAAGGAGAGCTATTTTCTTTCTTTAGTGATATGTCATAGATTCGTTTGTTAAGATCCTTAACTTCTTCTTTGGTCTTTTCATCCGTCTCATAGGCTTCATTACCAGTTACATAGCACCTGCCCAACCATTCTGACCTATCTTCTTCTTTTATGTCATTAAGCTTAGAAGAGTTTTCACCGCCAAAGTCTTTTAAAATGGCCCACATAGTCTTAGCGACGTGAAGACCAATATCTCCGCCGAAGTTAACCCGGTGAACCTCGCCCCCGGCTTTAGCTAGTAGGTTAGCTATGGCATCACCAATGACTGAGGTATATAGGTGCCCGGCGTGGAGTATTTTAAACGGATTTGGATCTGAATATTCAACAACAACTAGCTTGCCGCTAAACGTTTCTTCTGGCGGAGTCTCAGCAAGCTTAATTAGTGCCTTACTGTTAAGTTTAATGTTAATAAAACCAGGACCGGCAGCACTTACATCGCTATATAGACCACTACCTTTTAGTTTTAAAACAAGCGCGTCAGCTATTTCTTTGGGCGACCGCGATAAGTCTTTAGACAACTGAAGAGCAATATTGGTCGTATAGTCACCATATAACTCTTCCGGTCTATCTAGTATGATCTCCGGTTCGCGATCATATAGGTCTTTAATAACTTGAGCTATTAACTCCTTAATTTTGGCTTCCATTGGTTTAAATTATACTCGCTGATTTTTAATAACTTTGATGCCGCTCCAGGCTAAATAGTACATGCTCATAAGCAGCATAAAGAATACGCCAGTGGTAGCTATGACTGTTGGATAGTCACTAAAGTGGGTTAAACGCTCTGAGACATCAAAAATGATACCTCCAGGGTTGGTTAAGATACTCCAGCTGTTCCATCTAAGGTCACGGCCGATATATATAGCAACTGAGCTAGCCCCAAGTATTAGGGCAACCATTAACCTGGCCGTAAGGTTAGAGAATCTTTTTTTAAGTTCCAAATGAACCATGAATAAGCTGATAAAGCCGATGGCAACAGCGGTAAAGATGATTGAGGTAAAGGCAACGGCATAATAGACAATGTTGTTAGTCGGTGCGCTCTCTAGATGAATAAAGTCTGAAATCATGTAAAAGCTATTTGGTAAAAACAGCAGCCACAGAAAAGTTAAGCCCAGAGCTTCCCAGGATGACCATAGTTTATTTCGTAAGACAACAACTAATCTGGCAGCTATGAGCAAGGATACCCAGGCCAGCAGTAAATTAGTTAAAAGGTAAGCAAAATCCAGTGAATGATCGGCAATAGCGCAAAAAGCAAAAAGAATAGTTCCGATCAGTGATGAAACAATTAGGGCAAATAACAACTGCCATTTAACTTGATAGTCTTTCAACATAGTTATAAGCAGTATTATATCAACAACAGTTTAGATAAGGGATTAAGCCTTATCCGGCATTATCAGCTAACTCTTTTTTAAACTTCTCAACTAAGTCAACTGGTGCTGGGTTCAGACCAGCCAGGATCCCCGAATAGAGAGATGTGAAGTCACCAAGTGTTGAGGCAAACAGCAGCTGCTCTAAAATATTGCTGCCTTCAGCGTTAATAACTACCGGCTCTGGTCGCTTCCCGGAAAGAAGCTTAGCAGATAGTTCAAATCTCTTTTGAATTCTAGGATGCTCTAAATTACTTCTCAGATCAACTACAAGATAGGGTTTAATTGGCGGCTGTTCACTCCAGCCAATAAATTCATTGTGATTAAATTCGGGATACTGATTCCACCAGGCAATTTGTTTAGCGTTCTCATTAAAACCTATCTTCCATTTATAGGCTGCCGGAGCGAGCAGCGGACCGGCGTAAATAACAACTGATTTACCGGCTGCTTCAAGGGCTATCTGCTTGGCCAGATTGTCTGCAGTTGGAACAGTGGCCTGCCAGCGTTTAGACATGCCTTCTAAAAACTCAGCCGCTTGCTTAAGTTCGCCACTTATCTTTTGTGCGTCCAGCTGACCAGTTTTAACTAATATATCTGCTAGTGCTTTAAGGTTATATAGCACGGCATATCGGGGCTGTTCAGCTTTAGGAATTTTTACAAACGGGTAGTTATTGCTTCTAGCTATCTCTTCGAGCTTGCCCCCACTGCCAATAACAACAATTTTAGCTTGCTTTTTACTAGCCTCGTCTAAAGCATTGATAGTCTCTTCAGTATTACCGGAATAGCTGCAAGCAATAAAAAGTGTTTTCTCTGATACGTAGGCCGGAATGTCATAGCCTCTAACTACTTGAAATGGTATATGGTAGCCTGGCCAGCTAAGACTAATTAGGGCCGCAAGGGCAGATCCGCCCATGCCGCTATAAACAATATTCTGAAAGTCTGAGGGTATATCGCCAATGTCAAAGACTTCATTAAGCTGCTGCCATTGTCTTTCAGCAATACCTAAAGTATCCGATACATCTTTCTCATGGATTAACTTGAGATCATCTAACATGCTAGTCATAAACTATCTTTATTCTAGCATTAAAAGTTATTTAGTCTTTAAAAGACTACATCATGCCGCCCATGCCGCTCATGTCCGGAGCTGAACCCTTGTCTTCTCTTGGTACATCAACAATTAAAGCGCCCATGGTTGAAGCTGTAGCGGCAATAGAAACAGCGTTTTGCAAAGCTTCCTTAGTAACTCTGGTTGGATCAATTATACCGCTGACTTTCAGATCAACCAGTTTACCTGGCTTGATGACATCGATACCAAAGCCAGGCTTGGCAGCCCGAACCTGCGGCAGCCATTCATCAGCATTTAGCCCCGAGTTAGTCAAAAGTATTCTAAACGGCTCTTCAAGTGCTCTTTTCAGAATCAAGGCCCCAGCTGCATCAGAGTCTGTACCGCTGGCATCAATGGTAGCGGCCAGATTAATCAGCGTTACACCACCGCCAGGTACAATTCCGTCTTCCAGTGCTGCCTTCACGGCAGCTACAGCATCATCGACTCTGAACTTCTTCTCTTCAATTTCTGTCTCGGTTGCGCCACCGACTTTAATAACTGCAACTTTACCGGAAAGTGCAGCCCGTCTTTTCTCTAGATTTTCTTTGTCATATTCACTGGTAGCTTTAGCAATCTGAGAGTTTATTAAATCAATGCGAGTTTTAACTTCACTGGCTTTACCGCCGCCTTCAATGATGGTTGTTTCATCCTTTGTAACAATTATTCTGCGAGCTGAACCAACAACGCTCATGTCTACATTTTCAAAGGTCATCCCCTGCTCTTCAGTAATTACCTGAGCACCGGTTAATATGGCGATGTCATTTAAGACGTCTTTTCGTTGATCGCCAAACTTAGGTGCTTTTACAGCAACTGTGTTAAATACACCCTTCAGTCTGTTTAGAACTAGGGTGGCTAGGGCTTCACCTTCAACATCATCGGCAATTAAGACTAAGTCTTTTTTACCAGCTTGGGCTAGTTGCTCCAGCAGCGGTAAGAATTCCTGGATAGAGGTAACCTTTTTGTCGGTAATAACAATTGCTGGCTTGTCGTAAACAGCTTCCATCCGAGCAGCGTCTGTTACCATATAGGCACTGACAAATCCTCTATCAAAGGTGAAGCCTTCAACGACTTCACTTTCCAGCGATAGTCCCTGCCCTTCCTCGACGGTTACGACACCATCTTTGCCAATCTTAGAAATAACATCAGCAATTAGGTTGCCGATTTCGCTGTCTCCGGCTGAAATAGTAGCAACTTCAGCTACCCTTTTAGAGTTACCGACAATATCTTCACTAAAGGATTGCAGCTTAGACATAGTCTCTTGAGCTGCTGTCTCTAAGCCTTTTCTAAGCAGCATTGGGTTATGCCCAGCGGCAATTAGTTTGTTAGCCTCGTTTAACAGATGGTAGGTAAGAATTGTAACTGTAGTCGTACCATCACCGGCCACATCGTTCATCTTTGAAGCAGCTTGCTTAATTAGCTCGGCGCCAACTTTATATCCCAGTGTTTCATCGTCAACATCGGCTAGTTCAACACCTTTAGCAACTGTTACACCGTCGTGGGAAACTGTTGGGTTGCCGTAGCTCTTCGATATAACGATATTCCGGCCTTTAGGCCCCATCGTTGTTTTTACGGCGTTATATAGAATCTCAGCTCCGCCTAGGACTCTTTTTCTTGCGTCTTCGTCATAAAATACTTTCTTAGCCATTTAAATTATCTCCTTATTTAACAACTGCTAAAATATCTTCTTCTTTAACCAGAATATATTCCAGGTTGTCGACTTTTACTTCAGTAGTTGAATAGCTCTTATATACTACCCGATCACCATTTTTTACCTGCTTGACATCCTTACCGACAGCTATAACTTTGGCTGTCTTTGGCTTTTCAGCCGCATTGTCCGGTAAATATAGACCACTGGATGTTTTGGTCTTGGGGTCCTCAGCTACTGTTACGACATAGTCAGCTAAGGGTTGAAGTGGTGTGCTCATCTAATCCTCCTATTATAATTGTTATTAGCACTATCAGTATGTGAGTGCTAATGTTCAGCACTCACTATAAACGACTGCCAATTTAGCTGTCAATATTTTTGAGGTTATAATTTTATAACATGCCATTAATAAATAAGACTGTTTTAGTATCTGGTGCAAACTATTTTACAGATAAAGATGCCATTAATGCCCTGATGGATTCTTCCTTGCCCGTTGATGTGGATCAAGCCATAAAAGAACATCAGTCAATTATAAAAGCCTTTAAAAAAGCTGGCATTAAAGTTATTGAAGTTGGCGCTCCAAAAGGAATGCAGGACGGCGTTTATACAGCCAATTGGGCTCTTGTTAGAGCTGGTGAGGCAGTGCTGGCAAGACTCCCTAATAAAAGAAAACCGGAGGAACCGGTAGCCAGACAGCATTTGTCAGATTTAGGGCTCAAACTTCACGAACTGCCAGAGAGAATCCAGGCCTTTAGCGGTCAAGGAGACAGTTTAGTTTGTGACGATGTATTGTTTGTCCAATCGCCTTATCGGACATCTAAGGCTGCCCACCCGATAGTTAAAAATTTGCTGGGTTTTAAAGAAGTCTACTCGCTTAATACCAAGCCTCAGCGATGGTTTAAATTTGGTCCAGTTAAGAATAATAAAATAACTGGTTGGCCAGATAGCCCAACATTCGACCTTGATCTTGCTCTAGCTGTTATTAAGCCGAGGATCGATAATTCCCCTCCCCTAATCGCTTACTGTCCTAAGCTCTTTAAGTGGCCAAGCCGTAAGATCCTGAAAGATTTAAAAGGCTTTGATAAGATAATTATTCCTAAGGATGAAGCGCTTAAAGCTTATGCCCCCAACCTAGTTTCGACCGGTGAAATAGTTATCATGAATAGCGGCGCACCAAAATTAAAAGCTAATCTTGTTAAACATGGCCTAAAAGTTATCGAGCTAGATCTGCCGGAACTTAAAAAAGGTGGCGGTTCTATCCGCTGTTCTAGTCTAACTTTAGATTAGTTTTTAGAATTTAGCTTCTTAAGAGCTGCTCTGGCCGTAGCTGTGTCGTTATATGGCACCGTTACAGTATCGGTGCTCTCGTTAAAAATATGACTGGGTGATGGTTTAAAGCCAGGCTTATTAGTAATAATAACTGTTTCTTCTCCCTTACCTAAAAGAAGGACCAGATCACCTGTTTTTGCCATTCCAATTGCCTTTTCGACAGCTTCTTTGCGGTCGTGGATTAGAAATAGATCCCTGTCCTTTTTCTTGCCTGACTTCTCTGCCCCGATAGCTATCTCTTCCAGAATTTTCATTCCATCCTGATCTCTATCGTCTTCTTCGGTCAGGATAACAATATCTGAATGCTTGCCGGCAATTTCACCTTGAATGGACCTTTTAAGTTCATCCCTTCTCCCGGCTGAGCCAAAAACGGTAATTATTCGCCTTTTAATGAGGGGTTTAACAGTGGCAAACACCTGATCAAAGCTCACTGGCGTAGCAGCGTAATCGACAATAACACTAAAGTCTTGACCTTCTTCGATGCTGTTCATCCGTCCTTCAACGCTTTTTAAACTAGCAATCCCGCTCTCTATCTGTTCTTTGCTTAGACCAACACTTCTGGTAATGCCAATTGCTGCTAAGCAGTTATAGACATTAAATTCCCCCGGCAGATTAGACTTAATATCGTATACGTCATCACCTATAACGGCCTTGAATTTACTGCCGCTGGCCGTTAGCTCTAAGTCTGTTGCTGTTAGGTCACCCTTTTTTAGTCCGTAAGTCAGGGGATGTTTTATTGCTTTAACAAAATACTTGCCGTTCTCATCATCGATGTTAACGACACCGACTCTTAAGCCGTTCAAGTGCCTGTTAGCTTGCTTAAAGAGCATCAGCTTAGCTGCCCTGTATTTCTCAAAAGTAATGTGGTAGTGGAAATTATCGTGGCCAAGATTGGTATAGCCGACGATGGTAAAAGGAACTGCGAAGACACGGTGCTGCGACATAGCCTGGGAAGTAGTTTCCAGAACCAGCCACTTGACACCGTTGGCTTTGATCCTCTTAGCAGCTTTTAAAAGTTTTAGAGATCCTAGCGAAGTCATCCTGGTAGTGTTATGCCTAGGCCCCTTGCTGTCGCCATAATCTATGGAAACAGTAGTCATCGTAGCAACTTTTAAGCCGGATTCTTTCATTATGTGGCTGACTAAAGTACAGGTTGTAGTCTTCCCTGCCGTACCTGTTACGCCTATAACTTTAAGCCCCCGCATTGGGAAGCCGAATAATATATTTTCAAGTATTGCTTCCAGCCAGTGGCCGTAAGGTTCAACAGCACTAAATACTTTTGCTGGTATGACTTTCTTAACAGTAGAGCGAAGACCCATATTCTTCTAGTATACTAAACGTAATGAAAATCATAGGGATCGAAACCAGCTGTGATGAGACAGCGGCCGGTATTGTAGAAGATGGACGTAAGCTTTTATCTAATGTCGTATCGAGCAGTATGGATCTCCACCGCATATACGGCGGTGTTGTTCCGGAGATTGCTGCTCGTAGTCACATCGAAGTAATTAACGGTGTTATTGAGCAGTCCCTTAAAGAAGCTAGATGTGATTGGCAAGATATAGACTCTATAGCTGTAACCTACGGCGCAGGCCTTGGCGGCAGTTTATTAATAGGCGTTATGGCCGCCAGAACACTAGCTATTACAAAGAAACTACCCCTGTTCGCCGCTAACCATGTTCTTGGCCACGTCTATGCCAATTTCATAACCGCAACTTCCCTGCCCGGCTATAACGTTACGAGTAGCCCAAAATTCCCAATGATGGCCATTATTGTCTCTGGCGGGCACAGCCAGCTTGTACTTTTTTATAATCACTTTGACTACATTTTGCTTGGACAAACACAGGACGATGCCATTGGTGAGGCTTTCGATAAAGTATCTAAAATGTTAGGTCTAGGCTACCCCGGTGGACCAGCCGTATCGGCTAAAGCCAAGGATGGTAACCCAGATAGCTTTAACTTCCCTATCGCTAAGATGCCAGGATATAATTTCAGCTTCTCAGGACTTAAAACAGCTGTTTTAAGGCGCTCTCAGGAGCTTATTGGTGAAGATTACACATTTCCCTCTATAAAGCTTGCAAATAGGCTAAATGAAGCTCAAAAAGCCGATTTAGCAGCCAGCTTTGAGTATGTTGCCTGTAAAACAATTGTTGAAAAGGTTAAAGAGGCTGTTAACGAATATTCACCTTCATCTGTTGTCATTGCTGGTGGCGTAGCTGCTAATAGAGAACTAAGAAGACAGCTCACCGAATGTATTAAATCACCGCTTCTGATGCCGGATATTAAGCTTTGCACAGATAACGGCGCCATGATTGCTACTCTCGGCTGTTTTATGTCCGAGTTTAAAGTCAAGCAAGCTGATCCATACTCTTTAGACATTGCCCCAAATTTGACAATTTAAAGTTTCTGTTCATATGAACTGTATCTTTCAGATGAAACTGGTAAACTAAAGCTAATGAAACTAGAGCCGACATACAATGCAAAAAAGCATGAACCAGCTATTTACCGCCTTTGGGAAGACAGTAAAATCTTTGTAGCTAATCCAAAAAGTCCCAAAGAACACTTCTCGATTGCCATGCCGCCGTCTAATGAAACAGGCACATTGCACATCGGTCATGCGCTTGGCTTTACTATTCAAGACATCTTAGCCCGTCATGCCAGAGCAAAAGGCAAGGATGTCCTCTGGCTGCCCGGAACAGATCATGCGGCCCTGCCGACCAATGCCATTATTGAGGAACAACTAAGGCAGGAGGGGACTAATAAGCATGAAATAGGGCGCGAGGAATTTCTTCGAAGGACCGTCGAATTCGTGGAAAACAGCAGGTTGACTATAAACAGCCAGACAAGAGCCATGGGAGCCAGTGTTGACTGGACCAGAGCCAGATACACACTGTCAGACACGCTCAGCCGCTGTGTTAATGAAGTATTTGTCAGAATGTATAACGATGGCCTGATTTACAGGGGTTATAGGATAGTTAACTGGGACCCGGTACTAGAAACTAATGTATCAGATGACGAAGTTGAATACCGGCCGGAAAAGACTAAGCTTTACACCTTAAAATACGGCCCTTTTGAAATAACAACTGCCAGGCCGGAAACAAAGTTCGGCGATAAATACGTCGTTATGCACCCTGAAGATAAGAGATACATAAAATATAGGGAAGGCGACCAGTTTGAGGCGGAGTGGATAAACGGCAAGGTCACCGCTACCGTCATTAAAGATGAAGCTATAGACCCTGAATTTGGTACCGGTGTAATGACCATCACACCTTGGCATAGCCTGGTAGATTTTGAAATTGCCGAAAGACATAAGCTGGACAGGGAACAGATAATTGGTCTTAATGGCAAGCTGCTGCCAATTGCCGGGGAGTTCAGCGGTCTTTCAATAGAGCAAGCCAGGCCTAAAATAGTCGAGAAACTAGAACAAAAGGGGCTTTTAGTCGAAGTTAAGGATAACTACATACATAATGTTGCCCTTAACAGCCGAGGCAAGGGTGTTATTGAACCGCAAATTAGACTGCAGTGGTTTATAGATGTTAATAAGCCGTCAGTTAATTGGCAGGGCAAAAAACTTAGTTTTAAAGAGGTAATGCAGACCGTTATTAAAGACAACGAGATTGAAATAATACCGTCACGCTTTGACAAGGTATACTTTCACTGGATAGATAACTTAAGAGATTGGTGTATAAGCCGGCAGATTTGGTGGGGCCACCAGATACCAGTCTGGTACAGAATGGAAGGCAGTAAGGAAGAAACATACGTCGGTGTATTACCGCCAAAAGACGACTTAAAAGGGCAGTGGTCAAGAGATGAAGATACTTTGGATACTTGGTTTAGCTCAGCTCTATGGACCTGGAGCACTTTAATAGATCCGGAACTGGCTAAAAATTATAACCTTAGCTTAAACGATCTGCTTAAAAATAGTCTGGATTTTCAGACTTACCATCCGACAACAGTCCTTGATACGGCTTGGGACATCTTATTCTTCTGGGTTGCCCGGATGATTCTTGCTACCACCTATATAACCGGCCAAATACCCTTTAAAACAGTCTATCTTCACGGTCTGGTTCTAACACCTAGCGGCGGTAAGATGAGTAAGTCCCGTCCCGATACCATAACTGACCCGATGGACGTGATTGAAAACTACGGTACAGATTCACTCCGACTAGCCTTAATCCAGGGCATGAGTGCCGGCAATAGCCAAAAATTAGTTAACAGCAAGGTTATTACTAACCGTAACTTCTGTAACAAGCTCTGGAATGTCGCCAGATATGTCGCTGGTGTTAGTGACAAAACCACTGGCAAACCGGGGCCAAAGTCAATAGCCGACCACTGGATTCTCAAGCAGTTAATCTTAACTAAAGAAAAGATTAGTAGCGATATAGACAACTTCCGGTTCAGTGATGCTTATAGCAAACTCTACCACTTCTTATGGGATGATCTTGCTGACTGGTACATAGAAGCCAGCAAGATTGATCCGAACGCAGAGTTACTTAACTATGTCTTAAATAACTTCCTGGTTATCGCTCATCCGCTGGCACCATATGTTACTGAAGCTATCTGGCAGAGCATTGAAGCAAATCAGGGCTCAATATTAGCCGCTGAGGTATATAAAAAGATAATGCCGCATAACGAAGAATTAGCTTTAGATTTTGAAAATATAAAGCTTGTAATCTCAGGCGCCAGGCAAATCCTTCATGATGTCGGTGATAAAGATACTAAAATGACATATACGGACTCTGTCCTACTAGACAAAAACCGAACATTAATTAAAAAGTTGTCAGGTGCAGTAAGTGTTGAAAAGACTATAGCTGCAAGCGGCTTAAAGCTAACAGGGGTAAAATTTGATGTCTGGCTAAATATAGACAAGTCTAAAGCCGAAAGACACTTAGTTAAACTGGAAGAGAAACAAAAAGGTTATATGGACCACTTAGCCGTGCTGCAGGGCAGGCTAGAGAACGAAGAATACATTTCTAAAGCACCGGAAGAAGTTATATTAGATACTAAAATGCAGATTGAAGAATGTAGGCGTCTTTTATCTGAGACTGCTTCAGAAATTAAACTGTTTGGCTCACTTTAAACTTTGCCTGATGCTATCCTGGGACTCATCGGGCAGGGCATAATCAAACCAAAGGACATGCCAGCCGAATTCTTCAGCGGCCATTAGATTTGCCTTGGTGTCATCTACAAATAAAATCTCCTGACCGGACACTCCAGCTTTTTCTTGGGCCAACTTATACATCTCAGGTTCTGGCTTAATATGGCCAACTTCAGAGGAGTCTATAACCGCGTCATAGCTAATATCTGGGATTTTATGGGCCCGTCTGAGGCTAGATACTAAGCCCGGCATAATGTTTGTTAAAAGTCCTACCTTGTATGATTGGCTCAAGCTTTTAATTAGCTTTTCCATCCCGGGAACAGGTTCGGCTGCTTCAAGATAATATTTATTCCAATCGACATCACTAATACCAATCTTCTCTGCCATCTTAGCGTTTAATTCCTGAGAGCTTAAAATACCCCGGCAGGCGTCGTCGTTCAGATGCCAGAAGGCTGTTTCAACCAAATCAGGCGATACGCCATAATCTTCGGCAATACTAATAAATGCTCTTTGGAAAAAACGAACTAAACAGCCATTAATGTCAAAATATACAAAGCTGATACCACCCGGACTTTTCTTAAGCTGCCTTTCCTCCACTCCTCGGCTGCCAATTAATTTATCGAGGCTAATACCGATAGCCGAAGCAATTGCATCGACGGTAAAGATAGATGGGGATTTAATTGCTCCGCGCTCGATTTTGGTTAACGTTGAATAGCTGATACTGGCTTTATTGCAAAGCTGCTGCTGGGTTAGTCCGGCAGATAATCTAAAGGACTTAATACGTTTACCCAATAACTTCTCAATGTCGCTTATCCCACCACCAATGCTCATAGCCATATAATACTAGTTTAACCAGCTATATAAAAGCCGGCTAGTGTAACTTTATAGTCTATAGCACTTTATAACAAAATAGCCGCTCTTAAAGCCCACGGAAGCCAATTAAAGGGCATAGGCAGGGTAGAGGGCTGGAATGGAGGCCAAGTAAGTTGGCGGCAAGCAGGGCTATGAGCTTGGTGAAGGCCTTATCCGCATAGATCTTGACGTTTAAGCAAATATTAGGCCCTCCTAGCCGCGTTAAATAAGCTTAAGTGAAAATCTATGTTCATATGTATCCCACCCCTCTAAAGGCCTTAAAATAGCCTGAGACGTTTGCCCCGGTTAAAAGAGCTTATGGTGATATACTTAAATTACTTTATTAGCAGCTACAGATCATTCATAACTACCGAGTTCTAACTAAATATTTAACAAGACGAAAAGTTAAGGGGCATGATAGAATCTATTAACGTTTATGGAAAATAACAAACCACGGCGAAGACCTAATAGCATCGATGGCTTTATCGTCAGGGAGAATAAAGAACCTGAACCGATTGCCGGTACCAAAGATAATTTAAAAACCCCAGAAGCACGTTCAATAGCAAAAATGGCTAGCAGCGGGTCACTGCTTAATACCACAATCCCAGGTCAGATTAAGCCCAGTGAACCTTTAAGTTCTCCCAAACCAGCTGAATCAGAGCCGGTAAGGAAAAAGCGAAACATTAAGAAGATAATTGCCTTAGCAGTACTGGCTATCGTTTTAATTGCCGCCGGAACTGGAGTGTGGGACGCTTGGCAGTTGTACCATAAACTGCATAAGTTAGATGTCGGTAACCTAACAGCATCGGTTGGCGGGGCGGAAAACATCTTAGTAGCTGGTTCAACTAACCGCTGTAATCTTAAGGTTCAGAATGCCGAGTGGGGCTTTTGCTCAGAAGGTGTAACAGGTGTAAACAGTGACATTATCTTCATTGTCCATTTAGTGCCTTCGACGCACACTGTTTCTCTCCTGTCCATCCCAAGGGATACTTTTGTGCCTAATGCCCGGTCTGGCAATGAGGCATTTAAGATAGACGCTGCTCTTTACCAGGGGCCAACCCAGCTTGTGAATGCAGTCGAAGAAGATTTCGGCATACCAATACAACACTATGCTGAAGTTGGTTTTGACGGCTTTGTAAACATCGTCAATGCTGTTGGCGGGATTAAGATGGACTTCCCAATGCCTGTCTACGATGCCGAGTCGTACCTGAACGTCCAGCAGCCAGGCTGTCATGAGTTAAATGGCGTAGAGGCCCTGCAAGTAGTTAGAGCTAGGCATTTGCAGTACAAGCCTGCCGATATTACTACCAGTGACGTCAATTATTGGCCTCAGGAGGCACAAAGTGATATTGCGCGGATAGCCCGAACCCACGAATTCTTAAGAGTTCTGGCATCAGCCGTTAGCCAAAAAGGTGTTGGTAATCCAATAACTGACCAGAAATTAATCGATGCCATTGCCCCGCAGATAGAAGTAGATAATGGCCTGTCTACTTCAACCATGTTAGAACTCATGGATGATTTTCATAGTGCCAATATTAACATTATCCCCCAGTACACACTGCCGGTAGCTAGCCCCGGTTTTGGTACTTACTACTACGGTGGGGTAGATATGGGCGACATTGCGTTCCCCGTAGAACAGACGGATCAGCAGATTATAGATAAGTTTTTAGGCGCTTCAAGCAGTACTGACACTATGACCGGCAAACCGCTGCCTGAGCCTCAAACAATATTAGTTAATGTCGTTAATGGCAGCGGTGTATCCGGCCAAGCGTTAGTTGCTTCAGATGATCTGCAAAAATTAGGCTTTGTTATATCAGGCACGCCAACAACTGTTACACCTGCCAGTGACCAGGCTCAGGAAACAATTGTTTATTATGCCGGTTCAGCAACTGAGGCAGATGCCCTGGAAGTTGCCTCAAAGTTAAGCGGCTATGTCGTTCTTTCCCAGAATGCTAGTATGGTTAGTTCTGGTGCTGAAGTAACTGTCCAAACAGGTACCGGTACGACAGTTAATGGCGTCAGTAATTCGACAGGATCAAGCACTGGTTCGAGCACATCAAGTACAACTCTAACTAACGCCGCTAACAGTACCTCATCTACTACGACGTCTCTAGGTACAATTAGCCCAGCTAACCAGCCTTTGTCTGCCTGGGACCCCACGGCTTGTACTGCCAATCAACCCATTATCCCTAACAACGCCAATCTCTAAGACAACTGACAATTTTCTCTCTCTGAAGCATAAGAGGTTTAGGTTGACGTAACTAGCAAGTAAAATTATTAACAGGGGTTGAAATGCTTATGGTAC